>Ga0101944_10000353_pt1 | contig 140536 bp, 124 predicted proteins | sample DewCreD2012metaG_FD_75245 | JGI IMG/M metagenome (GOLD analysis project Ga0101944, IMG submission 75245) | Hot spring sediment bacterial and archeal communities from British Columbia, Canada, to study Microbial Dark Matter (Phase II) - Dewar... ...
CCGTCCATGAAGGCGGTCACCGGCGGAATCTGGATGCCGCCATACGTGCCCACCTTGCCGGTCTTGGTCATCGCCGCCGCCAGATACCCAGCCAGGAAGGTCGCCTGGTCGATCTGGTAGGCGCTGCCGCGGATGTTCGGCACCACAGGGTCGTAAGTGAAGTCCACGATGCCGAATGGCTGATTGGGATTGGCTTCCGCCGCCGCTTTGGTGGCATCGCCCAGCAGGAAGCCCACGGTGATGATCACGTTGCAGCCCTCCTGCAAGAAGGCATTGATGTTCTTCTCATAGTCGGTCTGCTGTTGCGATTCGAGATACTTGCCCTCGATGCCAAACTCCGCAATCGCCTCCTCCACGCCCTTCCAGGCGGTGGCGTTGAAGGATTTGTCGTCAATGCCGCCCACGTCGGTCACCTGGCAGGCTTTGAACTTAGGCATTTCCTCTGTCGCCTGAGGGGCTTGAGTTGGCGGTGAGGGTTGAGTGGGTGGCGCTTCGGTTGCCTGAGGAGTTGGCGTGGCTGCCCTGCCGCAGGCGCTCAGCACCAGGGCAACAATCATAAGCAACGAGAATAGTAGGGATAGTTTCTTGGTCATTGTGGTTTTCTCCTCCTTAAAGAGAAAATTGGGTTTCTATGCAGCGATTTACCCTTTGAGCAGTCGGGGGGAACAAGGAAGAGCGCAATCGTTTCGATCAGCAACCTCCTTTTCTGATGATAGGTCTGACAGGAAAGCACAGGCGCAGAATGGGACTGGCCTGTGTCAATAGTGTAGCATGAAGATCGAAGGAATGCAACCTGTTTCACGAGCATCCCTAAACGAATAGCCCTTATGGCTGTTGCCAGACGGAAGGGTCAACTCCGGTATCGATCAAACCGGCAAGCAGGTCCTGGAGCAGCGCTTCTGCCAGGCGTTTCCGACCTGGGCTGACCAATTCCGGATTGATATCCATAAACTCAAGCGGCTGGCTGATCCTGACGCCTGCCTCGCCTTTCAACAAGCCAGCCCAAACCTGTTCCACGCCTTGAAGGATATCCCCATATCCCAACGACGCCACCCACCCGGCACGAAACTCGGATGGAGGCAAATCGGTGAGAATCACATGGATGCCAGCCCGGGATAGCTCCTGCAAAAGCTGTTCGTCAGCCAGAGCTGGATCGAGCAGCACAACCCCTACCTGCCAGGAACGCAGCATAGTGAGAGCCGCCTGCCAACCTGCAGGACCGGAATCCGGAAGCGCTTCCACGCTGACCGGGTAGCCGCTGCCCGGAAAAGGCGGGTAAACCGGCAGGCATAAACCACAGAAATAAGCCTGTCCATTGACGAAGCCCTGACGCAAGGCTTCGCCCGTCGGCGAGCCTGGGGCGGTAATCACGCCGGTGCGCCAGTCAGGGGTGATCGAGGCAGCAAGATAACCGGCGACAAAGCCAATCTGATCCGGGCGCGGGTCAGGAGGTGCGACGACGCTTAGATTGGCGGCTGGCTGCGCATCGGGTATGCCCACCGCCAGAAGGCGCGCCTGTGGGTGAGCGGCAGCCAGCTCGTTCAGCCCAGAAGCCGGCGGCACGGCAACGATGATCTCATTCCCTGTCAGCTCAGAGAGGGGAAGCTGCGGCAAAAGCTGAAAGCGCATACCCGCTTGCGCAGCCTGTTCGTCTAAAAACGCCTGCAGCCGGGCGACCAGGGCAGGATCAGTGGATTGTGGCGCCCACAAAATAATTGACGGCGCTTGTGGGGTTGGCGAACTGGTTGGGAGCGGAGTTTCGCCTGGGGTCGGGCTGGCTGCCTGAGGCGTCTGACTTTTCGCATCGCCGGTGGGTGAAACCGGCGGACGTCCGCCGCAAGCAACCAACGCTACGCTAAAGATAACAATCAACCAGGTTGCCCATAACGGATGGGAGATTCTCATCACAAGCCCCAATTGTACTATAAGCGGCTGATGGCGTCGCGGCTTTGCGCTCGGTTTCTATCGCCTCAGATTCATGCCCCCATCCGTCGTCACTGACAGCTTCAAGCCGGGTATAATACCTCTCATGATTGAACTCAACATTCCCGGTCGGGGGGTGTTGCAGTTAGAACATCTGGTGTGCGATGTCAGCGGCACCCTATCGCTTGATGGAAACCTGCCCGAAGGGCTGGCGCGCCAACTGCGCAACCTGCGTGACCGCCTGGTGATACACTTGATCACCGCCGACAGCCATGGTCGTCAACACTTGATCGATGAGCAGTTAGGAATAACGGCTGTGCGCATCGCCCGCGGCGACGAAGGCGAGCAAAAGGCTGCTTTTGTGCGCAGTCTGGGGGCTCAAAGGGTAGTTGCTATCGGGCAGGGCGCCAATGACGCCTCAATGCTCAAAGAGGCTGCTCTGGGTATTTGTGTGCTCTCCAGGGAAGGCATCTGTGTTGAAGCCTTGCTGGCAGCCGACCTGGTGGTGCCTGACATTTTCGCCGCTCTGGAACTGATGGAAAAACCGATGCGCATTGTCGCAAGCCTGCGGCGCTGAACAATCGTAGAGAATGTCATGAGCTTTCTCAAATCTGAGCAATTGCCTGACGACCCGAACCGCCTGCCGCCGGCGCGCCGACGGCGAGCGCGCCGCCTCCTCACGCCACTGAACGCTGACGAGCGCGCCGATTTCGCCTCCCGCATCGCCCTGCGCGCCTGGCCGTCTTTCGACTTCTTCTTATTTTCGCTCATCGCTGGCGCGATTCTCAGCCTGGGACTGCTGCTGGATCAGGCAGCATTGCTGTTATTAGGAGCGGTGCTCGGACCTTTGATGGCACCCCTGATTGGGGTTGCGCTGGGCACCGTGCTTGGCTCGATATCCTACTTCTTGCGCAACCTGCTCGCCTTCGCCATTGGCAGCCTGCTGGTTTTTGCGCTCGGTTGGGCAGCGGGGATGGCGTCGCGTTACCTGGCGCCATTCTGGCAGCCCTCCGACCTGACCCTGGCATACCAGAACGCCCAGCTTTCGTGGGCGAATTTTCTGGCGCTTGCCCTGGGCGCCATCCTGACCACGGTGGCTATGGTGCAACGCGAGCGCGCCTCCGCACTTCCTTCAGTGCTGCTGGTATATGAGCTTTATCTACCTCTGACGATTGCCGGCTTCGGTCTTTCCAGCGGCGCGTCGCACCTTTGGCCCGACGGGCTGGTGATTTATCTGATACACCTTGCCTGGGGCACATTGTTAGGCGCCCTGACCCTGGCAATCCTGGGATTCCGTCCGCTCACCCTGTTCGGCTACACGCTGGGCGCAGCGCTCACCATGCTGGGAGTGGTACTGCTGATCGGACTGAGCGGCGCTGGCGCAGTGGTGGGAGGGCAGGTGGCACTGCCCACACCCATTCCCACCGCCACCTACACCATCACCCCCACGCTCACGCCCACCTCCACTCCGCTGCCGCCGACTGCCACCAGCTCCCCCACACTCACACTGACCCCATCGCTCACGCCCACCGAAACGCCCACAATCACACCGACGCCGCTGTACGCACTGGTGCGCACGCGCGGCGGAACTGGGGCGCTGCTGCGCGACCTGCCTGGAGGTGTGATTATCGGCAGCTACTTCGATGGCACCCTGATGGTGGTCCTGCCGGGCAGCATGGATGTGGAAGGGGTGGTCTGGGTGCGTGTGCGCGCCCCCGACGGAAAAGAAGGCTGGATTGTGCAATCGCTGTTAGCCACGGCGACGCCTGCCCCAAACTGGTAAGTTCGCCACAATCGCTGTTTTGGTGGACGAGGGTTATTCAGATTGATCGGCGCCCTCTGAATCGCTTTGCACCAAATGTTGCGGTCCAAACGCCCCTGGCAAGAGCTGCCGCACAGTGGTTTGCTCGGCGATATTCCCATCCTGATCCGCAATCAACACGATCGTGTCCAAGCCGAACTCCGCCAGCACCTGCCGACAGGCGCCGCAGGGGAAACCGCCGTTGGCTGTGACCACAGCAATGGCAACGAATTCCCGCTCGCCGGCGGAGACCGCTTTGAACACCGCCACGCGCTCGGCGCACATGGTGGTCGGGTAAGCGGCGTTCTCCACGTTTACCCCGTCATAGATGTTCCCCGCAGCGGTCAACAGAGCCGCCCCGACCGGATAGTTGGAATAAGGCGCATAAGCCCGCCGACGGGCAGCGCGGGCGGTCTCAATCAACCGGGCGCGCAACTCATCCATTAGCATGTGGCAGCATCTCGTCTTTCTGCAAGTCGGGCGTTTGCCAGGCAGCGCGCACCTTGCGGATGCGCCGCCCACTGACCTGTTCCACCGTAAGGCGCAGGTTGTCTATCAGAATGCTATCGCCGACGGAAGGCACTTTCCCCATGCGGTTATACAGCAAGCCCGCCAGCGTATCCGCTTCTTCTTTTACAAGGTTGGTTGACATTATTTCATTGAAATCATCCAGATCAATGCGCCCCTGAAAGAGAAATTCGCCATTGGGCAATTGTTGGTAGGGCAATTCCTCTCCCTGATCGTATTCGTCCTGAATTTCGCCCAGAATCTCCTCAACAATGTCCTCCAGGGTCACAATGCCGGCAACGCCTCCATATTCATCAACAATAATCGCCATATGAGTGCGCCGGCTTTGCATCTCCGCCAGCAGCTCAGTGACCCTCTTTGCCTCCGGCACGAAGAAAGCCGGTCTGAGCAAAGGCTCCAGGTTACTCAACCGCTCGCCTTCGCGCCAGATGCGCAGCAGATCCTTGGCAAAAAGCAACCCAACGATGTTATCTACATTATCCTGATACACCGGCACGCGTGAGTGACCGGATGCCAGCAAGGCGTCAATTGCCTGCTCGGGAGGGGTGTTGACATCCAAAACCAACATATCAATGCGCGGCACCATAATCTCCCGTGCCAGGGTATCGCCCAGATCGAAGATCGAGTGGAGCATGCGACTCTCCCCTTGTTCGATCAAGCCGCGTTGCTGTCCGGCTTCTACCAGATTTTTAAGCTGATCCTCAATCAGCGCGGCTTCATCCTCGAGCAGTTCGGGACGGCGGCGCGCCAGGAACGACACGGGCGTAACGACCGGCCAGGTGAGCAGGCGCAGAGCCTCGGCAAAGGGCAACAACCGTTGCGCCCAGCGTTGCAACGCCGGGGATATCAGCGAACGCACTCCCCATTCCAGCACAAAGATCGCCAATGCAGCCAGGCATAAAACGCCTAACACTGAGAGCGGCTGCGCTGGAGATTTCAGCAAATCCCAGTATAGCAACAACACACCCGCCAGTAAAAAACGCCAGATCGCCTGCGCCAGGATCAGGCTGGCTTGCAGCGCTGGCAGGCGTCGCAGCCATTGCTGAGCACGCTGCTCTTTTGTCCGCGATGGAGCGCCAACCTCCAGCACCGGCGCGGGGGTAGTTTGAAGCAGGCTGACGCGCGCCGCCACGGTGACCATATCAAGCGCCAGCAGCAATGCCATCAAAACCGGATAAATCGAGAGTTCAATCACTGCTCTTCAACTTGCGAATTGCCCGCGCCGGCACGCCAACCGCCAGGGTGTGCTCCGGGACATCGCGCGTGACCACCGCTCCGGCGCCAGTGCGCGCCCCAGAGCCGATCTTTACCGGCGCAACCAGCATCGTATCGCTGCCTATAAACACCTCGTCGCCGATCTCGGTGTGATGTTTCTGCTTGCCGTCGAAATTACAGGTGATCGTGCCGGCGCCTATGTTTACCTCAGCGCCGATGGTCGCGTCACCGATATAAGAGAAGTGCCCCATTTTGGTGCCCGGTCCCAGGTAAGCGTTCTTTACCTCGCCAAAATTGCCCATGTGCACCCCTTCTGCCAGATGAGCACCTTTGCGCAGGTGTCCAAAGGGTCCGATCTCTACATGATCATCAACCACCGCTTGCTCCAGGACCGACGCCAGCACCCGACAGCCATTGCCGATCCGGCAATCGCGGATCAGCGTATTCGGACCGATAATGCAGGCTTCCCCGATCACAGTGCTGCCTAGCAGGTAGGTGTTGGGCCAAAGGGTGGTGTCCTGTCCAATCTGCACGCCGGCTTCAATATACGTGGAATCAGGGTCGATCATCGTGACGCCTGCCAGCATCCAGTGGCGGTTGAGGCGCTGGCGCAGGATTGCCTCGGCTTGCGCTAGCTGCACGCGGGTGTTGATGCCGATGGTCTCGTCGAGGTCTTTGCTTTCAACCGTTTGTACCGGCAAGCCATCGGCAACGGCGATCCCCACCAGGTCGGTGAGGTAATATTCGCCTTTTGGAGAAAGCGGGATGCGCCGCAGCGCCTGCCACAGCCAATCTGCAGCGAAACAATAGACGCTGGCGTTCAGCTCGCGCAACGCCAGTTGATCTGCTGCGGCGTGCGCTTCTTCCACAATCTCCCGAATGCGCCCATCTTGATCGCGCACGATCCTACCGAAGCCACGTGAGTCCTCGCTCACCACGGTCAGTAAGGTAATCGGGCAGGCGTTTGCCAGATGAACGCGAATCAACGCCTGCAATGTCTCGGCGGTCAACAAGGGCATATCAGCGGTGACAACCAGAATGGTCTCAGCCCTGCCTCGCAGCAGTGGTTCGACCTGCATCACAGCGTGACCGGTGCCAAGTTGGGGGTCTTGAAGCACGAAATGAGCTGAATCGCCCAAGCTTTGGCGCACTTGTTCGGCTGCATGACCAACCACCACCACTGGCTCGGTGCCGGTGGCGGCGCGCGCTGCATCCACGACGTAGAGCGCCATCGGTCTGCCTAATAGTGGATGCAAAACTTTCGGTAAACGGGAATGCATGCGCGTGCTCTTCCCGGCTGCCAGGATCACTGCGAAAATGTTGGCGGTCATAACCCTCCGTCTCGGCAATCCAGCAAGGGGTTTAATAATGAATGCCCACATCGCCTGGACAGGCAAGTGGGCTTTCTATATCCAGCGGTAAGCGCACCTGTAACAATTATCAGGACGGCTCTGTGCCGTAACCTGCGATGGACAAAGTGCACTATTATGGAAGGTTCGCCTTGCACAAGTAACTTCATCTAAAAAATACTGAGACGAGCTGGGGCGCCCGGATTCGAACCAGGATAAACGGATCCAAAGTCCGTCGTGCTACCCTTGCACCACGCCCCAATCAGACGCATTTTATCATAGAATCCGAGCGGCAATCGGCAGCGACAGGCATCACAACTCATTTTCTTCGCGGGGGGTCAAGCCACGCTGACGTGCTTGTTCGTAGGTGAGCGATCCGGTATCGGTGGGCTCTGGATGGAAGATCTGCTCGGCTGCCGACTCCCAAAAACGGTCAATTTCCTCCGCCTGCAAAGTATGTTGAGGCGCCTGGCTGAGCAACGCGCCCAAACGCCCGGTTGCCAACCCATCGGTTTTTCGGCTGACAGGCTCAGATCGGGTTTCTACAACAGGCGGCTCTCGCTTGGGCACGAGGGATAAGTCCTGCGCCAGGGCATGCGTCGCTGCCATCAACCCATGCAAAACCAGATCTCTTTGCTGGAGACTTGCTTTGGGTTGGCTCAAGACCAGCAGAGCATGATTCGACCCAACCAGCCCAAGGTACTGCTCATACTGGTCACCAGAGACAACCACCAAACCTTCCACATCCTGCCGGTTCATCTGCCAGGCGTGCCGGGCGATTGCTCCGACCAACCGGGCAAGCTCCGCCAAAAAGCCATGACCGGCAAGTGCGGTTGGCAGCTCCCCCGCCTGGGCTACCACCTGACCGTCATTTGTAAGCAAAAGAACCAGGTTTGCATCCAGCTCATGGCGCAATCGCTCCAGTTGACCATCCAGCGTAGACACAGACGGCTCAACGGCTATCTCCATCTCCAAGCCGAGGGTGCGCCGAATTGCGGCATGGAATTCGCCCATGCTCAAAGGCTTGAACAAACAAGCCTGCGCTCCCGCATCTTCTGCCAGCTTCTTCACCTGAGCTTGCCGCCCATCTGCCACCAGGATGGCTTTGACATTTGGCTGGCGTTGCCTGACCTTCTGGAGCAGCTCAAGACCCGACATCCCCGCCAGATGGAACTCGGAGATCAACAGGTCCAGCGGCTGGTTCAGCAGCAACAGCGCCTCCTCGCCAGAGGAGGCTTCGATTACTTTCAAATCCGCCGCCAGCGATTCGATCCCCAGGCGCAACGTCTGGCGTTCTTTGCGTTGGTTATCGACGATCAACACCCGATACGTTGCCATCGCCCAAGATTGTATCACGTTTGTTTCAGGGATACTGCGAATCAAAAGACAGGCTTGAACAGCCTGTCTGTGCATAAGCAGAGGGATGATTTATTCCACCCGCCAGCAAGCTACCCAGTGATCGGGGCTCACCTCGCGGAAAGGAGGCTCTTGCACGGCGCAATGATCGAGCGCCACCGGGCAACGCGGGTGGAAACGACATCCAGAAGGAGGGTTCACCGGACTGGGCACATCCCCTTGCAGGATGATGCGCTCACGTTTCAGGGTGGGGTCGGGGATCGGGATGGCTGACATCAGCGCCTGCGTATACGGGTGCAATGGGTTGCGGAACAGGTCGCCGCGCTCAGCCATCTCCACCATCTTCCCCAGGTACATCACCGCCACCCGATCGGAGATGTGCTCCACCACGCTCAGGTTATGGGCGATGAACAAGTAAGTCAGACCAAATTCACGCTGTAACTCTTTCAGAATGTTGAGCACCTGAGACTGAATGGAGACGTCCAGCGCGGAGACAGGCTCATCAGCCACGATGAACTTGGGACGCAACGCTAGGGCGCGAGCGATTCCGATCCGTTGCCGTTGACCGCCAGAGAACTCATGCGGGTAGCGGCGGGCGTGATAATCTTCCATGCCCACCTTACGCAACATGGTGATCACCGTTTCGTAGCGCTCGCGGGCGTTACCGATATTGTGGATTTTCAAGCCTTCGGCGATCGACTCGCCAATCGGGGTGCGCGGGTCCAGGGAGGCGTAGGGGTCCTGGAAGATGATCTGCATATTGCGGCGCATCTCTTTGAGCTCGCGCCCGCGCAGCTTGAAAACCTCAACGCCATTGAAGATCACCGAACCGGATGTTGGCTCAATCAGGCGCAACATAGTGCGCCCGACAGTGGTTTTACCGCAGCCCGATTCGCCCACCAGACCCACCGTCTCGCCCTCGCGGATTGTAAAGCTGACGTTATCCACCGCCTGCACCCAGGCTTTCACCCGCTGCAAGAAACCACCGCGTATCGGAAAATATTTCACCAGGTTGTTAACCTGTATGAGATCCCATTTGCCATCCTCGCCGGGTTTCTTGGTTTGCGTCATGTATTGTTCTTTCATGTATCAAATCGCCTCAAGAGAGAAATAATATCAGGGCACGCATGCACGCTACTGTTTCAACTCCAACGCTTTCAGCGGCGCCTGATGCCCTTCAGCCTCCTGGTACAGCCAGCATCGGACGGTATGGTCGGGCAACACAGGCAGCAACTGAGGCTCTACTTTGGTACAAATTTCCAGACCGTAATCCAAGCGCGCCTGACAGCGCGGAGCAAACTGACAACCCGGCGGCAAGTTGATCAGGTTTGGCACCGAACCTGGGATTACTGCCAGCTCTTCCTTTACCACCCCCAGGATGGGGATGGAAGCGATCAGCCCCTGAGTATAAGGGTGCAAGGGTCTTTCGAACAACTTTTTGACATCCGTCTCTTCGACGATCCTGCCGGCATACATCACCGCCACCCGATCTGCCATTTCGGCGATGACCCCCAGGTCATGGGTGATCAAGATGACGGCGGTATTCATCCGACTGCGCAGGTCGCGCATCAGGTCGAGAATCTGCGCCTGGATGGTGACATCCAGGGCAGTGGTGGGTTCATCAGCGATCAGCAACTGGGGGTTGAGCGCCAGCGCCATGGCGATCATGACCCGCTGCGCCTGCCCTCCGGACATTTCGTGTGGGAAAGCATGCGCGCGCTTCTCTGGGTCGGGAATGCCCACCAAACGTAGCAATTCCACCGCTTTCTCCCAGGCTTGCTCCTTGTTCATCTTCTGGTGGATCTGCAGCACCTCCGCTACCTGATCGCCCACCTTGAACACCGGATTCAGGCTGGATTGAGGCTGCTGAAAGATCATAGACATGCGGTTGCCGCGCATGCGCACCATCTCAGACTCGGGGAGTTTGAGCAGATTCCTGCCCTCGAAATATATTTCCCCTTCTACAATCTTGCCCGGGATGCCGATCAGGCGCATGATAGAGAGTGAGGTGACGCTCTTGCCGCAGCCGGATTCGCCCACCAATCCCAACACCTCACCAGGTTTGACGTAAAAATCCACCCCGTCGACGGCTTTGACCACTCCGTCTTCAGTAAAGAAGTAGGTTTTGAGGTTTTTAACCTCTAGCAAGGGTTTCTCGTCAGTCTCAGTCACAGTACAAGCCTCACGGTAAAAGAATCAGAGCTTTAAGCGTGGGTCGAGAGCGTCGCGCAGCCCATCGCCGATGAAGTTGAACGCCAGAGCGCACAGGAAGATCGGAAATCCCGGCAGCAGGGGCAGGTATGGTCGGTCGAACATGTAAGTCTGGGTGGCAGATAGCATGTTGCCCCAGGTGGGCACGGGGTCCTGGATGCCAAAGCCAAGGAAGGAGAGAGCAGCCTCAAGGATGATGTAGGTCGCCAGCCCTAGCGTGGCTTCGACGATGATCGGCGCCATGGCGTTGGGAATCATGTGGGCAAAGATAATGCGGGCGTTCGAAGCGCCCAAAGCCCGGGCGGCTTCGGTGAAAGTCTGGTTGCGCAGGGAAAGCACCATGCCACGCATCAGGCGGGCAGCGCTCAACCAGCCGGTGGCTGCCAGGACAATGATGATGATCACCGCCTGGCGGGCGTCGCGTGTGCTGAGCAGCATGATCCCGCCGGCGATGCGCAGGACCACCTCTGGGATAGGAATCAACTCCTCGTTGCGCAACAACATCGAAGAGAGTATCAAGAGCAGAGGCAAGAAGGGGATGGTAAGCATGAAATCGACGAAGCGCATCAGCAGGGAATCTACCCAACCGCCGTAAAAGCCGGCGTAAGCGCCTACCGCCACGCCGATCAAGGTGGAAATGACCACCGCGGTCAGCGCCACAGTCAGGGAGATGCGCCCGGCGTAGATGATGCGCGAGAAGTAATCCCGCCCGATGTTGTCTGTGCCGAGGATGTGTATCCGGCCGGTCTTCTCCTCGCGCGCCCCAAATGGCAGGAAGTAGTTCCCAACTGTCAGCTCTTCGGGTTTAAACGGAGCAATCACCTGAGCAAAGACGGAAACCAGCAAAATCACCGACATCACGCCTGAGGAGATCATCGCCAGCTTGTGACGGCGGAAGCGGCGTAAGATGACCTTCCAGGGGCTTTCTTCTGGCGTGGTGATAGCCTCTGCGGAGAGTTTCTCAACGGAAGCAATTTTCGCACTCATCGTAAAACCTCATCAAAAGCAACCATCAGCTAAAACGTATGCGCGGGTCAACAATGGTATAGAGGATATCCTGCAATAAGGTGGCAATAACGGTCAGCACGGCGGTGATAAATAGCAGCGCCATTGCCACGGGGTAGTCGTAGTCGCCCAATGCCAGGATATACAGCCGCCCCATGCCGGGCCAGGAGAAGATCGATTCGGTGATGATAGCGCCGGCGAACAATGTTGGGATGGCGAAGACCGCCACGGTCACAAAGGGGATTAGAGCATTGCGCAGGGCGTGCTTGACGATCACCACCCGCTCGATCAAGCCCTTGGCGCGCGCGGTGCGCACATAATCCTGGCGCAGCACATCCAGCATGCTGGCGCGCACAAAACGGCTCCAGCCAGCCACATATGCCATGGAGAGCACCGCCGCCGGCATAATCAGGTGCAAGGCGCGGTCGAGGGCAGAACCAGCGGTGACCGTCCCAATCCAGGGGATGACGTAGTTGCGCACCGCTTCCGAGCTGCCCGGCGGCAGGTAGGGCAACCCCAAGCCCTTCGGGATGATCGAGAACAGCAGGATCATCAGCAAACCGAAGAAGAAGGTGGGCATGGCTGAGCCGAAGAAGGCAAAGGTGGTCACGGCGTAATCGAAGCGCGAATATTGCCGCACCGCCGAGATAATACCGAGCGGCACTCCCAACAGGAAAGAGATCAGCAGCGCCAGCCCCATCAATTGCAACGTCTTGGGCAAACGACCGACGATCAAATCGCTCACCGGGCGGTCGCGGTTCAACCGCCAGGATAAGCCGAAATCGCCGAAGAGGATGCCCTTGCTGGTGCGCCTGCCTTCGAGATCGCGCAGATAGACATATTGTTCACAACCGGTGACCTTGGTCTCGAATTTGCCGGAGGAAGTCTCCACCGTGGTCTCGATCGGTTTGCGGCAACCGATCGGGGTGTTGTAGAAGAACTCATAATCCCCGATGATGATGCGCCCGTTGGGTTGCCCAATCAGCCAGCGCGAGAAGCGGTAGGGCAGATACAGGTCCATTTCGTAATAGGCGCGGATGCGAGCGATATCTTCTTCGGTGATGCGGAAGCGCGTGCTCTGCTGTATCTGGCGCAAGCCCGATAAGGGACCCCCGGGCGCCAGGTTCAGCAGAGCATAGGTGGCGGCTGCGGATAAAAATACCACCACCACCATCTGAACCAACCGCCGCAATAAATATCCCGTCATAGTAACCTCGTCACCTCGATAACACTCACACAGCTATCGAAGAATTGATGCACAGCACCAATCCACTCTCGAACTGCGTGTCTCGTCTTAAAGCTCAACTCCACTCTTACACATTCTGAGCAAAGCGAAGACCCCCAAGTGGTGTTGAGACCCTTCGCTTCGCCCAGGATGATCACCCTTCAACCGCCTCTCTGCATTCTGGAGGCATGGGTGTGCACTTGCTTGAAGGCTCATGGTAGTGGAACCCCCTGGGAAAGGGGGCTGTCCCGCTTGGGACAGCCCCACTCATCTGACCTGCTCAAGCAATTACTTCACGAACAGGTTCATATCGATGTGCTCCCAGGTACCACCTGGATTGACAATCAGGATGATCTTGCCTTCCTTCTCAGCGTTGGCAAGCGTCTCGGTCACGCCAGCCAGCGTCTCGGAAGCCAGGACGTCCACCTGACCACCCAGCAACTGGGCTTCGGCGTTCTCTGGGGTGATAATGGAGACGACGAAGTTGGGCGTCGCTGGAGTTCCGCCATACCAGTAGGGGTGAGCTTCGAGGACAAGCTTCTCGCCTTTGACCCACTCCTTGATCATGTACGGACCGAAGCCCCAAGGCATCTCGGCAACCTCGGGCAGGGTCGCCCATTCCTTGGCGGGCACGTCCGCCAGCTTGCGACCATCGGAGAGGACGCGGTGAGCCGGGTATGGATAGAAGTCCGCCAGGTGCATGTAAAGCGGATCCTGCTCGCCGGGCAATCCGGTGCGGGTGAAGGTGGTGCCCTCAAAAGCCACGCTGGCGGTCTGATCGCAGGTGATGAAAGAGGTAGCGCCGGATTCTTTGTCGCACTTGATCTTCCAGCCCAGTTCCAGATCAGCAGCCGAGAGCGGTGTGCCATCGGGCCACTTCAGGTCGGGGCGGAATTCGTGACTGACCGTAAGTTGCTTCATCATGATCGGCGCGCCGGTGAATTCAACCACCTCGCCAGCCGCGTTGCGCACTTTTACGCCGGGTTTCAATTCGGCAATATTGCCGTCGGCGTCAATGACCTTGTCGCCTTCCTTCACCTCAACATCGGCGTTGACCGCCCTGCCAGATTCGAGGGTGGGCATCTCGGTCACGTGATAAGGCTGGAAGTTGTAGTTGAGGGTGGTATTCTGCTTGCCGTTGGCGCCGATCAGGTCGAGCACGACATGGGCGACGAAGGCGTCTTCCACCAAGCCGAAGAGCGAAGCCGGTTCCTGCGTCAGACCGAGCACGATTGTGTCGCTGCCCTCCAACGCCCACTCGCCAGCGTTGTAGGTGTAGTACTCTTCACCTGGGGTGGGAGCGAAGCCGGTCAGCTTGGCATTGGCGGCGAAGGTCTCAGTGCGGTTGAAGAGCGGGATGGCAGGCACGTCTTCGGTGTAAGCCTGTTGCAGCTGGATGTACCATTTCTTGCGCTCTTCCTGGAGCAGGGTGTTGATGGCGTTCTTGATGGCAACCGAGGCTTTCTCGTTGCACCAGCCCATGTAGTTCTGACCTTCCCAACCGTTCTCGGGGGTGGGGATCTGGTCGCAAGCCCACAGCGTGCCGCCGCCGGGGTCAACCTGACCTACCCAGGCAAAAGCGCCCAGCTCGAAGTCGCGGCGCGCTAAGCCAGTTGTGTCGCCGAACCACCAGGAGGCAGGGGCGTGCAGGCGGACAATGCGGATGCCGCAGTTCGCCATCTGCTGCTCCCAAACCGCCGCCCAGGTCTGGCGGAAGGCTGCCGTGGTGGTGGTGAACTTGAGCGATAGCTCTTCACCGGCGGCGTTGGTGCGGAAGGTAGCGCCTTCGCCAAGCGTCCAGCCAGCCTCTTCAAGCAACGCCTTGCCCTTTTCGGGATCGAAGGGGTAAATGGTGATGTTCTCGTCGCCAGCGTAAGCCCACTGCGAGCGCGGGATCATGGTATGCATGATCAGCGCCTCCTGCTCTTCGGGGCTGATCAGCGGGTAGACCGACTGAATCAGCTCGAGCTTGTTGGTGCAGTAAGCCATGGCGCGGCGCACGCGCACATCGCTCAGGATCGGGTGGGGGGTGGTGAAGGCTTTCTTCTCGACCTCAACCACCTGGGTGACGGTAACCTCCTGAGTCTTGATCACTTCAACCGGCTTCTCGACCACCTCGGTCTTGACGACCTCAACGGTCTGCACGACCGGCTGGCAGGCGCTCAACGCAAAAGCCGCAATCAGGAGCACGCTGAGCACAGCCATAATGTGCTTACGAGTAATCATTGGTTTCTCCTCCTCAAGAAGATGGGGTTGGTTTGGATGAGTTGGTTAGCGTTTAAAACCAAAATTTTGAAGCTCTGCCCTATGCATCACCTCCTTAATAAACACTTCACCAAGCCAGACGACATTGTCATATTGAGTTGGACAATCGCTACTTAAGTACTGCGCCGGTCGCTTCCAGGTTCAATAGAAAAGAGATTTTTCAGTAAACCGGAACAAAACCAGCGCATGAAAAATATACCATAAAATCAAAATTGGTCAACCCTGTGCACCATCAGGCTACGCAGCTCTTTTTTTCGTTCGATCAGGGCAAATTACACGCTTCTCCGTAATTAAACCCCTCGATGTTAAACATGGCGTTCCCCTCAGCAGCGTCTGCCACAACGCCGCACATATCCACCCGCATCGCCAAGCGGTTGGGTATGGTGTAAAGCGGAATGGCTGGCAGGTCTTGGGCGAAGATTGCCTGCGCCTGCAGGTGAGCCTGGCGGTGTTCGTTTTGGTCAGGTAAGGTGGCGAGCGCCGTACGGCAAGCCTGGTCGAACTCTGGGTTGCTGTAACCCGTGGCGTTTGCCCCGCCCCAGCCCTTGGGATGCTGGGGGTACTGCCCTGGTATCTCGGATTGCGTGTAGAGGAAGCAGGGTGGCTGGAAAGAGGTCTCCCAACCGAATTGCGCCAGGGTGAATTGCCTGCCGAACACCACCCCCTCTGGACCCGGAGCAAAAAGCTGCTCCGCCGAGAGCAGTTGCAGGTCAATTTGAATCCCACACTGCGCCAGAGAGGCTCTCACCAACTCCGCTGCTCGCTGCCTGGTCGCACCGTCAATCGTGAGATACGAAAATTGCAGCGGAATGCCATCTGGAACGCCTGGAACGCCCTGCGCCAGCCGCGGCGTTTCGGTGTGGTTGTCATGATCAATCCAGCCGAGCAAGGTGAGCTTTGCCCCAGCCGTTTGGGGATCAAAAGGATATTCAGGCGCTTCAGGATTGAACAGCGGGTGCGAGGACGGGACGTAGGTAACCGGCACCTCGGATTGATTGCCGAACAGGGAGGCAGCAATAGCGCTGCGATCGAGGCAGGCAGCCATTGCCTGGCGCAGATCCCGATTGGCAATTGCCGCGGCAAGCGGGTCGGGCTGGCTGAGCGGCGCCAGGTTGAAATCGAGGTGCTCCCAGGCTGCGTCCCTCTCGTAAATTACCTTCAGGCGAGCAGTGCGTTCCAGTTCTCCCAGCGCGGGAGCATCCACCTCGCTGAGGGCAGATTTGTCCACCAGATCACATTCACCGGCTAACAGCGCTGCCAGTGCTTCTTCGCCTGCCGGTACAAACCGGAAGACGAGCTGATCGAAGGCGGGCAATCCCTCTGCAGCGCGAAAGTAATACGAGTTCTTGCGCAAGCGGATGTGGTCGCCTGGCGTCCATTCTTCAATCTGATAAGCTCCCCAACCCAACGGCATACGCCTGGGCAGCTCATTCACCAGAAGCTGCTCCGGCGCGAAGCCACCCCAGGCGTGCTGCGGCAACGGACTGAAGAAATTGGTGGGATACTGTGGATCGCGGTAGCCGGGTACGCCGCGCCATTCGACGGTTAGCGCATCCAAAGCCTGATAGGAGGCAGTAGTCTGGATCAGAGCAGGGCGGTAACGCGGGTAGAGCGCACTGGCAACCTGGAAAGAATATTGCGAGTCGGCTGCGGTGAGCGGCGCGCCGTCGGACCAGAGCAATCCCGCCTTTAACTTAAAGCGCACCACCAGCTGATCCATAAGAACAGGCTGGTTGCCGGAATAAACAACAGCGCAGTCCGCCTGGCTGCAACCCGCCGGATAGTACAGCACACCTTCGCCCAGCGTGGTAAATTTTCCCCCCGCATCCATAATGATCTCGCCGCCTCCCACTTCAACCGCTTCGAGCAACGCATCACCATTCACCAAGCTGGGCTTCTTTTCCAGGATCACGGGTTGCACGTCGAACCCAACCAGGTCAAAGGGTCCGTCGTAGATGGCTTCCCGCACGCTATTCGCTGCCAGAGATTGATCGGCGTACAAAAACAGCGATTCCGGCTCCTGACCCAGGCAGATGGTGAGCAAACGCGGCGGGATGGATGTGGGCGAAGGCGTGGCTGAGGGCGAGTTGGCCGTGGCAGGGGCTGAGGTGGGAACCCCAGCGGTGGGCGGCGCTGGCGGTGGGGTAGTGCAGGCGCCGACACCCAGCAGAAATAACAAAACCAACCGCTGCAGAAGGTTGCCAATGTAAGAGGGCTTTATCATTCGTTCAGGAAGGAGAAGCGGCGAAGATGCAGCTCATTCAGGCGACGGGGATGCCCAGGCTTGCCTCAGGTGACGCGGGTCAGGGGTGTGTAGGTGAAGTGAATCGCCCACACCCACGACAGGCTGTAGAACCTGATGAACTGGTCGGCAGTGCCATTGAGAGGCTTTTGGATCTGGAACGGGCGGCGTTTGTTGCCAGCGATATTCACCTGTTGGGCAGCGGGATAGGCAGCTCTCAAGAGTAAGCGGGCGCGTAGATTCGGCGATGGATGCTGGCTGGCAGCCCAATTCTTCAACGCCTGGCGAATATAAATATCTGCGGCGTCTTTCATCTCACACCTCTCAAGGCCTTTCATATTGCAGGTCAGAAAGCGCCTGAGAGCCAAACCCCAACTTCTTCTTCAGCGCCTGCCGTCCATAATGCAAACGAGATTTGACGGTGCCGACCGGCACCTCCAGAATGTCGGCAATATCCTGCACCGAGAGATCGTTCAGATAATAAAGCACGACTACCACGCGCTGATTGAGCGGCAGGGAAGAGACCGCCATCTGCACCTGAGCCCATTCATCCCTTTCTTCGAGGCTTTCATGGGGTGAATTCTTGCCAGAGCCTCTCAGCCAATCCGCCAAATCCTCCAGCGATCCAAGCAAACTGTTGCGGCTTTTCACCCAGTCATAGGCAAGGTTAGTGGTCATGCGATACAACCAGGGTTCGAGTGGTCGCTGCACATCGAAGCTGGCGGCAAAGCGATGCAGGCGCAAGAAAACATCCTGCAGCAGGTCGTCTGCCGCCTGGATATCGCCGGTGATCATCAGCGCGGTGCGATATACCATGTGGCGATGGCGGTCGTAGAGCTCCCCCAGGGCTTCGAAATCGCCCTGTCGAAGCCGCAGGATCAGGTTTCGGTCTGTAAGCGTGGTCATCATCACCTCAGACGCGCGCCCGCTACCAGTGTGAGTTTCAAGTTCAGGCAAAGGCGCTTCCAGCCAACACAATTAACACTCATACAATCTGACTATCATTATACCAGCATCCCCCTTCGATGGTTTGCTATTGTTGAGAGGGCTCCTCGGCGTCACCGAAGCGGATGCGCAGGTAAGATTGGTAGCGGTTGGGATGGATCCTTCCAGCCGCCAGGGCTGCCAGCACGGCGCAGCCGGGTTCACGCATGTGGGTGCAATCGCTGAACTGACATTGCGAAACCAGCGGTCGCATCTCGGGAAAGTAGCCATCCAGCTCCTCTGGCTCCACATCCCAGAGCGCCAGCGCTTTCAAACCAGGCGTGTCTGCCACATAGCCGCCCTCAGGAAGGGGGAAAAGCTGGCGTACTACAGTTGTGTGTCTGCCCTTGGCGGTGCGCTTTCTGACCTCCTGGGCGCGCAGACGCAGGTCTGGCAGCAACAGGTTGAGCAGGCTGGACTTGCCCACGCCAGATGGTCCAGCAAAGACAGAAATCTTGCCGCTCAAAGACTGACGCAACTCGTCGACGCCCTCACCGGTATGGGCGGAGGTATAGATCACCGGATAGCCCAGGGACGGATAATGACCGAAAAGCTGCGCTGCAGTCTGGCGCGAAATCAGATCGACTTTATTGGCGACAAGTAAAGCCGGGATATGCTGCTTCTCGCTCATTACCAGGAAACGGTCGAGCATGCCGAAGCGCGGCGCTGGTTGGGCGCAGGCAAAGACGTACACGGCAAGGTCTGGGTTGGCGATTAAAATCTGCTCATAAGTCCCGCCAGGCGTGGGCGCCAGGCGCGAGAGAGCGCGCTGGCGCTCGTGCACCGCTTCAATCACGCCACGCCCGTCGCCAATGAGTGTCACCTGGACACGGTCGCCCAGGGCTGCCACATCTCCTGTGCGCGGTCCTTTCTTCAAACGACCACGCAGGCGACAGACCAGCGGTCCAGCATCGGTCTGGACGGTGTAGAAGCCAGATTGCAGGCGAACGATCAAGCCGGATAGAACGGTCAAGGCAATTCGCGATTGAGGTGTAGCAGCACCAGCAGGTCAGGGTTCAGGCGTCGGCGTCTCCATACCTTCGGGCGTGGGAGTGCGCGTGACATAGAAAGCCGACTCCCAGGGGTAGAGCTTGCCTGGACGCCCGTTGAAATAGTACTCCACCACGCGGCGGAAGATCGGCGCGGCGTAATCCGAGCCTTCACCGACGTTCTCGACCACAACAGCGATGGCGATATCGGGTTTGTCCTGGCGACCCAGAGCAGTATAACCGGCAAACCAGGCGTGCGGCTTCCCCGAACCGGACTGAGCCGTACCCGTCTTGCCATAGATGGGGATGTCCAAGCCGGTAAACCGGTGCCAGGCGGTGCCTCGCCGATTGGCGATCACCGATCGCATGGCATCCTGAATCACCTGCAAAGTTTCGGGGCTGATCGGGAGTTTGCCGGTCGGCTCTGGTTTGAACACGAAGCTTGGTTCGCCATCAGGTGGGGCGATTTTCTCGATCAATTGCGGGCGGTAGAGTGTACCGCCGTTGCCCAATGCCGCCGTAAAAACCGCCACCTGCAACGGGGTGACCAGGGTAGCGCCCTGCCCAATCGCCAGGTTGGTGGCATCCAACGGGCTCTCCGGAACGGGAATCTGACCGGCTTCCTCCTCAATGCCAACAATTCCGGTCTTCTTCCCCAATCCGTACCCCTCAGCCATGGAAGAGATTGCCGTGGTCAACCCCTGGTTGTACAAGTCGAGCCCGATGTGCCAGAAGAACGGGTTGCAGGAGCGCATCAGACCCTCTGGCAGGGTGAGCAAGCCGCTTGGGGGCGTCTCATCGCCTTGAAGATAATGTTCGTAAGTCCAGTCGTTTAGCCTGACGCCGGGCAATTCCTCGAAGAAATAGCCACACTGATAAGTACTTTCCGGGGTATACCTGCCGCTCTCCAGGGCAGCAGCCATGGTGACCAGCTTGAACACCGAACCGAGGGGATATTGTCCCTGAGAGGCGCGGTTGAAGGTGGGCGTGCTGGGATCGGTGAAGATCTGCTGTAAGATGTCGGCAGAGTTGCGATTGAGCGGCTCAAATGCATTCGGATCGAAACCAGGCGAGGAAGCCATCGCCAGCACACGCCCGGTATCCTTCTCAAGCACCACCACTGCGCCGCGAAAGCCAGCCAGCGCCTGCTGAACGCCCTTCTGGAAATCGCGGTCCAGGGTGGTATAGATCGCCTGCGAAGGCTGCGCCTGTCTCTCTGCCAGGCGGGTGACGATCTGACCGCCAGCGTTGAAAATATATAGCGCGCCGCCGCGTTGCCCGGAGAGATACGGCTCCCCCCACTTCTCCAAGCCAGACTGCCCCACGCGTTCGTCCCGGCGATAGCCTTTGCGCAGATACTCCTCCTCTTCCCCCTGCTGGATGGTGGTGACATAGCCGACGACGTGAGGGGCGATGCCGCCGTCGAAATAATAGCGCGCCTTGTATGAGTTGAGCTGCAAGCCACTGAATCCGGAGAGAACGCCGATATTGCGGGCAATCTGGTCGGAGGGGACTTCTCCAAGGGGCAGGTACCAATCAACCCCTGGGGGGAAACTGGCGTAGCGAGCGCGTATGTCGTCGGCGCGCAGACCGGTGAGCCGCTCCAGCCAGGTGAATAACTCCTCCTCCTGCTCGGGGTCGATTTGACCGGGAACAAGCCCGATCGCCGTGGCATCCGTCTGCGCCACCAGGGCGTGCCCGTTGCGGTCATAGATATTGGCGCGCGCGGGAATATAGCGTTCCATCCCCAGGAAGTTGTCGCCCGCCAGCTCGGGCATCACCAGCGTGTCATCCCACTGCACACGCCATTCTCCAGACTCCAGGCTGAGGTTCATGGCGGTATCTTTGGCGATATCCCCTACCAGCGTGCTGTGGAAGGTGACCCGATAAGCCACCTGAGCGCTCTCCGGGTTCAGCACCAGGGAAGAGAGGATGTCATAATCAATCCCGCTCAAAGCCATCTCGGAAGAGATGCCGCGGAAATGCTTTTCGAACTCGTCCTGGGTGATGGCATCTTTACTGATCGCGGTTAAAAGCGCATACATCCCAGGGTAGTCTTCGCCCTTCCAGGCGTCCAAAAAGCGGCGGGCGGCGACATCGGCATCAGGGGCGGGCGTGGTGCGCACCCCCACATGTCCCAGGGTCGCCGAAGCTGCGATCGTCGGCGTGTGACCCTCGCTGGAACGCGAGCAGCCTGTCAGCAACACAAGCACAAGAAGCAAACCAAAACGCACAATCTTCATTGGCTCGAACATGGTCATCAGCCCTGCCCCGATAGAATAGAAAGGAAAACAGGGCAATCATAATCCAGCTCAGCCTGGCAGGCTTGAGGCAGGTTGGTCTGAGGTTGAACCCCCAATTTGTCCAGGGCGCGCGTCAGATGGCAGAGCGGCAAACCGACCACATTGGCATAGCAGCCTTGCAATCCGACCACGGGCTTGAAATGCGGGTGCTGGATGGCGTAAGCGCCGGCTTTATCCAGCGGATCGCCAGTGGCAATATACGCGAGCATCTCCTCATCGCTGTAAAAGCGCATCGGGACATCCGTCTTGCAGCAATCGGTTACCTGAGCGCCATCGGACACTCTGAGTACAGCCACGCCGGTATACACCAGATGCAGACGCCCACGCAGACGGCGCAGCACGCGCTCCGCCTCCTGCTTATCCCTCGGCTTGCCCAAGATTTGCCCGCCATCGACGACGGCGGTGTCGGCGGCGATCACGATTTCATCACCCTGCAACTGCAGAGCTGCTTTCCTGGCTTTGTTAAGCGCCAGGCGGATGACATAGGTTTGCGCATCCTCGTCTGGGAATGGCTGTTCATCCACCTCGGCAGGCGCAACCCGGAAAGCCCATCCACCCAGGGCGAGCAGGTGTCTTCGCCGCGGGGAAGTCGAAGCCAACACCAGAGACATGCGACAATTCTAACACACTCTCTCTAGCCCAATTTTTCCCATGGTTGTAGAATAAGAAAAACTCCGCTGAGGAGGCAAACCCCCGGCTCGACAACCCGACGAAATTTCTTCAGCAGAAGGGAGGCAGGTATGCAAGCACTAAAAGAGCGCATTCTCCGGGAAGGGAAAAACCTGGGCAATGGCATTTTGAAAGTGGACGGCTTTATCAACCACCAGGTTGACCCTTTGTTGATGCTCGAATGCGGTAAGGAGCTGGCGCGGCGTTTTCAACACGTGAACGCAACCAAGGTGCTCACAGCGGAGATATCCGGCATTGCCCCGGCGCTCACCACCGCCTTGCAACTGGGTTTGCCAGTGGTCTATGCCCGCAAACACAAACCCCTGACCATGCCCGATCAGGTGTACCTGACCCTTTCACCTTCGCACACCAAAGGGCGGATGGTGGAATTGATCGTCTCTCCCGAATACCTGGGCGGAGGCGAGCGGGTACTGATCATTGACGATTTTCTGGCAACCGGCGCAACCATCCTGGGGCTGGCGCGGCTGGCGCAAACCGCCGGCGCGGTCATCGTCGGCGTAGGGGCGCTGATCGAAAAGACCTTCGAAGGAGGTCGTCAGGCGCTGGCTCGCCTGGGCGTGCCGATCGAAAGCCTGGCGCGCATCCGCCAGATGGAAGGCGATACGATTATCTTCGAAGAGCCATAGGCGGTTGGTACGTATGGATGCCATCGCGGTGCTGGATTTTGGTTCTCAGTACGCTCAACTCATCGCCCGCCGGGTGCGCGAGCTGAACGTGTACAGCGAGTTATTCCCCTGGGACGCGCCCAAAGAGCACGTCCTTGCTTTGCAGCCCAAGGGCTGGATTCTATCGGGCGGACCGGCGTCCATCTACGAGCCAGGAGCGCCGCAAGTGCCGACGTATGTCTTCGAGAGCGGTTTACCGGTGCTGGGAATTTGCTACGGTATGCAGGCGCTGACGCACGCCTTCGGCGGGCGCGTGGCTGCCTCCAGTCAGCGCGAGTATGGTCCTGCCCTAATAGAGACACTCCTGCCCAACCCCCTGCTTCCGCCAGGCAGCCAGCGGGTGTGGATGTCGCATGGCGACCGCATCGAAACGCTTCCCCGCGGTTTCCAGGCGCTCGCCCGCAGCGAGAATTCGCCCGTTGCCGCCATGGGCGACCTGGAGCGCAGCTACTTCGGCGTACAGTTCCACCCCGAAGTACGCCATACGCCTGGCGGTCTGGAAATCCTGCGCCGCTTCGTACGCGAGATCTGCCAAGCCCAAGCTGAGTGGACGGCGGAATCGATTATCCAAACTTCTGTAGAACGCATTCGTTCCCAGGTGGGCAGCGAGCCGGTGCTCTCAGCCGTGAGCGGCGGGGTCGACTCCAGTGTAGCCACCGCCATGGTGCAGCGGGCAGTCGGTCACCAACTGGTCGCCGTCTTTGTGGACACCGGTCTGCTTCGTGAAGGAGAAGCCGCTCAGGTGCAGGCAGCCTTGCATCAAAATCTCGGGGTGGAGCTGGTGCGGGTGGACGCCGCGGATGAGTTCATGCGGGCGTTGCGGGGCGTCTATGAACCGGAAGAGAAACGCCGCATCATCGGCGAGTTGTTCATTCGAACCTTCGAAGCCCAGGCGCGTCGATTGGGCATGCCGCGCTTTCTGGTGCAGGGCACCATCTACCCGGATGTGGTCGAATCCAGTGCCCCCGACCGGGCAAAAGCGCAGCGCATCAAGACCCATCACAACGTCGGTGGGCTGCCGGCGGAGATGCAATTCGAACTGGTGGAACCCCTGCGTTATCTGTTCAAAGACGAAGTGCGCCTGGTGGGAGAGGCTCTGGGTTTGCCTGCCAGCCTGGTCTGGCGTCAGCCGTTCCCGGGACCGGGATTGGCAGTGCGCTGTCTGGGTGAGGTGACGCCCGAGCGACTGGAGCGATTACGCCGCGCTGACGCTATCTTCACCGAAGAGCTGAGGCGCGCCGGTCTGTTACGGCTGCATCCCGAGCAAGACGACCTCCAAGGCACCGCCCAGGCTTTTGCCGTGCTCCTGCCGGTGCGCTCGGTGGGGGTGATGGGCGACCAGCGCACCTACCAGGAGACAGTCGCCCTGCGCGCGGTGACCACTGAAGACTTCATGACCGCCGACTGGGCGCGTTTGCCCTACGAGTTGCTGGCGACGGTCGCCAATCGCATTGTCAACGAAGTGCCGGGAGTCAACCGCGTGGTGTACGACATCACCAGCAAACCGCCGGCAACGATCGAGTGGGAGTAAGCCTTCGGTAGAGGGGTGAGTCAGCCCTGCGCCGGGTACTTCGCCGCGCCGCTCCAATCCCAAACCCAATACAGTGCAGCAGAGGCGACAGCCAGCCCTAACATCTTGATCTCATCCGAGACCGGCCAGGGCAGGTGGATATAGCGCATCAGATACCAGGGGACGAACCAGGCTATTACCAGCCCAATGGATATCAACGTGCGCCGCAGGTTGGGATCGGGGTTGCGTTGATATTGAACCCACGTCCAGGCTGCCAGGGCGATCTGCGGACCGGCGAACATCGCCCGATAGCGCGGGTTATCCCACATATCACCGCCGCTGCGATAGGAAGCGACCAGGATCACCAGCCACACCACCAGGCTCAGCCCGCGCGCCAGCCGGCGCTCTCCCACACCCGTCCAAGCGCGGAGGGGCGCATACAGGAGCATAGCCAGCAAAATCGTCCAGCCAACCGCCCGCCAGATGTTGATCCCCCGCCAGATAGCCACAGCGGTAATATCGATTAAGGTTGCCGGCAAAAGCGGTTGCACCACCCCGTATGCCAGCAGCAAAGGCATATGCGCCCAACCCGGCGTGCGGTCGAAGATCGCCTGAATCTTGCCCGAGGCGCGCTCACTCAAGTGCGCCTGCCATTCGGCGGACTTCTTCAGCCACCAGCGCATCAACTCAATCGGGTTGGCGATGCCTTCAGGGGCAATCTGTTTCCAGGAAAGCCAGATGCCAATGATGGTGCCCATCGCCAGTAATCCCATGACGATCCAAAACCAGCGCCAGCGGAGAACGCGCACATCGAACAAATCCCGACCAAGCGCCGCCCCAAAAATGACAAGCGCCACCATCAGCAAGCCGGCAGCCGGCGGAGAGAAGGGCAGCAGCAACCCCAAAGATACGACCAACCACAACAATCCCGCCAAGGTGTGCTCTTTCCAGTAGCACACCAGACCGTATAACCCAGAGATCACCAGCGTGATGGTAAAGGCTTCGCGCATCTGTGAACTACCCATCAGCACCGCCTCCGGATACAGCGCCAGCCCCCAGGCGGCGACCCAGGCGACCTGCTCATCCCAGGCGCGACGCGCCAGCGACCATAAGAAGATCACCCCCAGCGCGGAGAAGGCGGCAGTGAGCGCCACCACCTGCAAAGGCTGATGTTCTGCCCCACCCAGGTAACGATAGACCCAGGCGCTTAAGTAAAGCAACCCTCCATATTGATCAGCCCTGTGGTATGAGCCCTGGAACGCCCGCCAGAGCGGCTTACCGGATTGCGCCAGCTCGAAAGCCACCCGGTCGCGATCATAAGCATCTGCCATCACGTACCCCTGCTGCTCGGCTGGCGAAGCATAACCGAGAACCGGCAGGCTGCTGTACCAGAAAGCGCCGATAACCAACCGCAAAAGGGCGGCAGCGATGAGCAAATACCCAAGCCGCTGCGGCAGCGTTTCGCGGCGAAGCGCCAGCCAACCCAACCCCATGATCGCCGCCCCAAGCGACAGCGCCAGGAAGAGCGGGAGGAATCCATTCACACCCTGGAAGTGGGAAGATATCCAGGCTGCACCAAGCGCTAACAATATCAGCGCAACAACGACATAGACCAGACGGATTACAATCCGACGGCGAGCTTCACTCAAGGCGCCTCTCCAAACCACGCAGAATGGCTTCGGCGCGCATCTCCCAGGTATAACGGGCTGCGTCCTGCCGCGCCTGCTCTCCCAGCCTGGCGCGCAGTTGGGGATCGTCTTTCAAGGCGAGCAAGGCGCGCGCCCAGGCGTCAACATCGTCGGCAGGCAGCAGCAGCGAATTCTCCGGGGTGAGCACCTCCCGCAGCACGGGCAAATCGCTGGAGAGGATCGCCCGTCCACAAGCCAGGTATTCAAACAGCTTCATGGGGCTTAAATAAGGGGCGATGTCGCCCCCCGAAGAAGCCGCCACGCGCCGCTGATAGGGCATAAGCAACACATCGCAAGCCGCCTGATAGATAGGCAATTCAGCATTGGGCACAAAGCCGGTCAGCATCAGGTTGTCCAGTTGACGGGCGCGCGCCTGAGATTGCAGGTGTGCAACCGCCTCCGGTTCGCCGCCCACCAGTAAAAATACGATCTTCGGCAATCTTTGCGCCAGTTCGAATAGCAAATCAGCGCCGCGACCGGCGTACAGGTGACCAGTGTATCCGGCAATGAAACGGGATGCCAGCCCCTCTAAAGCCGGTATTCGCCGGCGGGCTTCCTCGACTGACGGCAGCCCTGCATAGCGCGAGAGGTCCACGCCATCCGGCGCTACCAGAGTGAAAGGCTGGTCAATCGGGACGCCGAACTTACGTTGCAAGTCGTCCGCCAGGGCGCGGGTAATTGCCACCAGACGCACGGCTCCTCTCCCTCTTAGGAAGAAACGCAACAACGCCGGACCGAGTCGTCCTCGCGGCAGGTCGTGCACCTCCAATACAGTCGGGCAACCGATCCGACTGGCAAGGGCTGCCGCCTGAGGCAAGCGGGTGTAGACCAGGTCGGCATGGATGCGGCGCGCCCAACGCACGGCATGCCAGGCGTAATCATAGCGGCGTAGGCTTGCTTGCGCCGGCAGCACCTCGATCGGGAAGGGCTGCTCCAGTCCGTAGTGATGCGCAAGTTCACGCCAATCTGGCAAACGGTCAGCTCCCCGTGGGACAGCCAGGCGCACCGCATGACCCAGTTTAGCCATCGCCTGGGTCATCTTCATCACCTGCATACTGTTGGCGGTGCGGGCAGGGACAGGGGAAGGCGCGATCACCGCGATTCTCATACTCTCCCCAATACCTGCTGATAGGCTTCCAGATGTTCGGCGGCGTTGCGCTCCCAGGTGAGCGTCTCTGCTCGGCGCCGATTAGCCTGTCCCAGGCGATTTGCCAGCGCGGCATCGGTCAACAGGCGCAGCGCAGCCCTCGCCAATCCATCCACATCGTCCGCCTCGACCAGAAAACCGGTCTCCCCATCCAACACAGCCTCGGGTACGCCACCCGTGCGGGTGGCTGCCACCGGCAACCCGTACGCGCCAGCCTCCAGAAAGACCAGCCCGAAACCCTCAAACTGCAGCCCTTCGGGTTGCGGCGCCAGCACAAAAACCGAAGCCTGCTGATAGCGCAGGCTCATTTCCTCGTCGGAGATCGCCCCACAAAAGGTCACGTCCTGCAAACCCAGCGAATGAACCAGCCCTTCGAGTTGTTGGTAGTAGCGGTTCGGCTCATAGCGCCCTACGATGAAGTAACGCGCGCTGGGCAGGTGTGATTTGACCACTGCAAACGCCCGCAGGCTGACGTGATAGCCTTTGCGCGGTTTGACGTCGCCTACCGAAAGCAGCGTGGGGATGGCAGGAGCGCTGCGATGCAACGCCAGGCTGCGCGGCACACGTTGCCAGTAATCATTTCCATTCAGGATTGGCTTGACCGTGGTATGTTTCATGGCTGCACCAAAGCAGGCTTGCATGCGCTGAGCGGTGCCATGCGAAACCGGGCAGATCATGGCGCTGCGGCGCAGCACCACCTGGTAGAACCAGCGGTCGAGCGGCTTCTCCCACCAGATTACCCCATAGGTGCCATGGCTGGTTAGCAGATGAGGCGCCTCCAGGCGGCGTGCAAGCCAGTGCCCAACCAAGCCAGTGGGATACGCCTCTAAAGAGTGCACCAGGTCAACCATCGGATACCGCCCTCGCCTGATGTGTTGATAGCAACGCAGCAACAACTGCAGACCGCTCAGGCTGCTCAGAGAGGCACGCTGAGTGGTGGGCAAGGCAACAACTTGTAGCTCAGGAAAGATGCGGCGCGCCTCCGCTTCGTCCTGCTGCGCGACAAACAGGACGGGATCAACCCAGGCGCGGATGGCATTGAGAAAACCGCGGGCGTGGGAGCGCCACCCTGAGGGATTTTGCAAGCCAGGCAAGACATAAGCCACGCGCAGAGACATAAAAACCCTACCCTCAATCCTTATAGGGCGCGCTGCCGGTTTGCACGCCAGGCAAAGGGGCATGCTCGCGTCGCACCAGCTCGGCGCGAAACCTCACCACCGCCAGGTTGACGCCGAATATATACGAACCAGCCAGTAAAGCAGCACAGACCAGGTAGCCATACAGCGGCACCAGGGCGAAGATTGCGACGATCTTTACCACCGCCAACGCCAGGTTCACCTTGGTGGGGAACTCTGGCAAGCCGATCGCCAGCAATGCAACCCGATTCCAATAGAAGGTGTTGGCTACCAGATACCCACCCAATAAGATGAGCAAGGCGGGGTAGGCGGGCAGATATTCTGGACGGTAAATCAGCCGGAGGATTGGCTGCCCAAGCACGAGCAATCCCAGGCTGACAGCCAGGGTATAGCTGCCAGCCAGAAGCGAACCCTGACGCAGGATATAGCGCACATTGCGCCAGTTGTTGCGCGCCGCCTCGCGTGAGAGTTCTGGGTATGTGGCAAGCGGCAAAGGGCTGATGGGCAACTGGATGATATTGGCAAGGGATAACGCCACTTTATAATAGCCAGCCTCTAACGGACTGCGCAGCAGGGAGACCCACAACAACTCGCTGTCTTTTGTGATCAGGCTTAAGGAGGCGCTCAGGTTGGTGTTAACGGCAAAGCGAATCAACTGCCTGGATTGTGGGCGCAGCAAGGTCACCGGCGTCCGCCACCAGCCCTTACCCCAGCGGCGCGCCGCCTCCTGTAAAGCCAACAGGCTCATGCCAACCGCCCCAAAAGCCTTGCCGGCTACGTACGCTGTCAGGATGCCCTGGAACCCTCCTTTGGTCAGAGAGACAACCAGGATGATGCTCAAGGTCATCAGGCTGGCAGCCACGTTGACGGCGCTGATCCGACGAAAGCGGTCGAATATTTGCAACAGCCCCGCCGAACTTTCTGCAATCAGGTTTGCCAGCACGACCACGCCGTAAAACAAGAACCAGTTCACCGTTGCCGGGTCTTTGGCAAAATAGCGCGCCCCCAGGGGCGCCAGCAACCAGACCAGACCATACGTCAGCAGCGATGCGGCAATTTCCAGCAGGGCGGCAGCCTTATAGACCGCCGCAGCGCGGCGCGGGTCGCCGCTCTCGGTAAATTGCCCCACATACTTCACCACCAGTTCGCCCATGCGGAACGAGATCAATTTGTTCAGCACCGTGGTGAACATGGTGATCACACCCAATACGCCGAAAGCCGCCACGCCCAGCAGACGCGCCGCCAGAATGCTCTGCAGCATGCTGATAGCCGAGGTGATGATCGTCGAACTGAAAAGGTAGCCGGAGTTTTTCACCACCCGGCGCATCAGCTCATTCGCCAGGACTCGCCGAGACAGGTGGGCAAGTCGCGAGGAGAGGCGATAGATCATCGAGGGAACCTGTGTATGCTTCCAGATACAGCAGCCAGGGCGTTGCTCTAATCTGTGTTTATCTGGCTCGCCCAATGGCGCTCGGCGTGGTACCAGGCGACCAAGCTGGCAATCCCCTCTGCCAATGTCACTCTGGGCTGCCAATCCAGCAAGCGCCGGGCTTTGCTGACGTCTGCCCAGTTCGCCAGCATATCAGCGGGGTTTGGCGGGTGATACTCGACCCTTGCCTTGCGCCCAATTATCTCCTCCAGGCGCTGGATCAAAGCGTTGATCGTGATCGTCTCATGTCCCCCCAGGTTGATGATCTCATAGCCAACCGGTTTGAGCGCCTGGATCGTGCCGCGGGCGATATCATCCACATAGGTGAAACCCCGCGATTGTTCACCATCTCCATAGACCCGCACCGGTATCCCTTCACTGATCCACTGCGTGAAACGGAACATGCTCATATCCGGACGCCCGGCTGGTCCATAGACTGTAAAATAGCGCACCACGGTCACATCAATACCATAAAGATAATGATAAGCGTAGCACATCGCCTCCGCGCCCTTCTTGCTGGCGGCATAGGGCTGCAAGGGATGGTCACTATCGGCGCTTTCCGGCGTAGGGAGCGGAGCGTTGGCGCCGTAGATGCTTGAGGTGGAAGCCAGGATGAACTTCGGGATGCTCTGCCGGCGGCACACCTCCAACAGGTTAAGCGTCCCGGTCAGGTTAGCGTCAACATAAATCCAGGGATCAACCAACGATTGACGCACCCCTGCCCGCGCTGCCAGGTTGATGATCGCCTGATAAGGTTGCTGGTAGACCCGTTGCTCCTGGATGGTTGCCCGATCCGCGATATCGGACAGATGAAACTCGAAGCCAGCTCGACCCTGCAACCGCTGTAAGCGGTAATTTTTCATGCGCACATCATAGGCGCGGTTAAGATTATCCACGCCAGCGACGGAATAGCCTTGATCCAGCAACATCTCTGCCACGCTGGCGCCGATGAAACCAGCCACGCCGGCAACCAAAAAATCTGCCATCACAGACTGACTACTTTCGGATTCTTACGCCGGGCAAAGCCCAGAGCGTTGCGCGTGTCCACGATCAAACGCGCCGCATCCAGAATTGCCTGGTATTCATAGGCGCTGTGGTTGGTGATAATGACCACACAGTCGGCTTGGCGAATGGCACCCATCAGGTCGGCGACGCTGTCCAACTCCCAATCGTCATGGCGGATGTGGGGGATGTAGGGATCGTGGTATTCCACCCTTGCGCCCTTCTTCGTCAGCAGACCGATCACATCCAGGGCGGGTGACTCGCGCAGGTCATCAATATCGGGTTTGTACGCCGCCCCCAGCACCAGCACATGACTGCCCTTGAGCGGCTTTCCTTGCTCATTAAGAGCATCCTGCACTTTGCCTACCACGTAACGCGGCATATTGGTATTGATCTCAGACGCCAGCTCGATAAAGCGGGCAGTGTAGTTCAGGGCGCGCAGCTTCCAGGACAGGTAAAGCGGATCGATGGGGATGCAATGACCACCCAACCCAGGTCCAGGCGTGAATTTCATAAAGCCGAAGGGTTTGGTGGCAGCCGCATCAATCACCTCCCACACATCCACGCCGAGCCGATCGCACATGATCGCCATTTCGTTGACCATGCCGATGTTGATCATGCGGAACGTGTTTTCCAGCAATTTAGCCATCTCTGCCACCTCGGCGGAAGAAACCGGCACCACCACCTGCAGCGCCTGAGCATACCAGGCGCTGGCAACTTCGCTGCAAGCCGGGGTGATCCCTCCGACCACTTTGGGCGTGTTCAGCGTGGTCCAATCCTTTCGCCCAGGGTCAACCCGCTCGGGCGAAAACGCCAGGAAGAAATCTTCTCCCACCCGCAAGCCCTGTTCCTCGCCCAGTTTGGGCAGCAAAAGTTCCCGCGTGGTGCCGGGGTAGGTGGTCGATTCGAGCACCACAACCATGCCAGGATGCATGGATTTCGCCAGCATCTGGGTGGCGTCCAGGATGTAAGAAAGGTCGGGGTCGCCGGTTTTGCGCAGCGGCGTGGGGACGCAGATCGAAACCGCCTGCACTTGACTTAAGGCGCTGAAATCGGTTGTGGCGGTCAGTTTCCCGGCAGCCACCAGGCGGGCGATCTGTTCAGCAGGGACATCCTGGATGTAGCTCTGACCGCGCAAGAGGGCATTCACCTTGCGCTCGTCGGGGTCAACGCCGATCACCGGGAAGCCAGCGTCTGCAAACACCGCCGCCAGCGGCAAACCGACATACCCCAAACCAAGGATGGCGACGCGCGCCTTGCGCTCGCGAATTTGTTCAAGCAAAGTGTTTTTAATCGTCTCAGACATTCTCCCTCAACTTTTTGGCTGGATTTCCACATCGCCGGCAGTCTGCCGCCCATGGATTGGATTAAAACAGGCTCAATTGTTTTGGTTCCTGCTTGGCAGCAGTGGATGCCTCTTCAGAAACCTCGCTGATCTCAACCGATTTGGCGATCAACCCGGGCAGCAGGGCAAAATCTCTTTCTACGGTTGGCTTTAATGACCCCTGATGTAACGCCGCCGCCGGATGGTACATCGGCACAATCAACCGCCCGTGGACGCGCACCGCCTGCCCATGCACTTCGCTGATCCTGGCATTCGGCAAGAAACGCGCCATCGAATAGCGCCCCAGGGTCACGATCACTTTAGGGTTGATAGCCTGAATCTGCCGCTCCAGGTAATCGCTGCATGCTTCCAGTTCCTCAGGCAGCGGATCGCGGTTGGCTGGCGGACGGCATTTGACTACATTTGTAATAAAGACATCCGAACGCTTCATCCCAATCCCTGCCAGCAGTTCATCCAGGAATCTTCCGGCTGCTCCCACAAAGGGTCGTCCCTGTTCGTTCTCATGGAACCCGGGACCCTCCCCAATGAACATGATGGCGGCGTTGGCAGGTCCTTCTCCCGGCACAGCATTTTTACGAGAGTAATGCAAGATGCATTTCGTGCAGGCAGATACCTCCTGCGCAACCTGCTCTAAAATCTGGTCTGATTTCAAGATGCACCTCCTGAATAAGAGCCGCCAGAAGCCGGATGGACGGATGGCTCGGCGTACTTGCCGCTCTTCAACCACTCTAGATAGCTCAAGCCGGGCGCTACCGGCTGGTCCAGCCTGACGGTCATGATGATGGCGTCTTCATTATTATCTCGGTAATAGCGCGGTCGCCTGCCGACAACTTCGAAGTGGAAGCGCCGGTACAACGCCTGAGCCGCTAGGTTGTTGGCGCGCACCTCCAGGGTAGCCTGGACCGCCCCTTGCTGGATTGCCTGGATCAGCGCAACCGCCAGCAGTTGCTTGCTGATCCCCAGACGCCGATAATCGGGATGAACCGCCAGGGTAGCGATGTGCGCCTCATCCAGAATCATCCACACCACAATCGAACCGACCACGCGCCGACCTTCAGGCTGCTCGACTTCGGCTACCCATAAGAGCGAGCTGGGATTGTTGACCAACTCATAACGAAAAGCGCTTTCTGGCCAGGGCATACTGAAAGACATCCGGTCAATCATTGTGACCTGGGCGACATCCTCGAGCTGCATGGGGCGGATGAGAAAGGCAGCCGGATGGCTTTCCCGGCGTGGCAGAGAACCCTGGACGTGAATGCTCAGCCTCCTGGGATCAAACCGCTGCTGTGCAGGTAATAGGGCGAAAGCGTGGCAGGGTTATCCACTTCTCCAGATTGCCAGCGTTTCCAAGCCAGTTCTGCCAGGTAGGACGGACGGCGCAGGGATTGAGCTGGCGAGGCTAACCGAACCAGGCGGCGATTTCTGCTCAGCAAGCGCCGCTCTGCCTCGGTCAGTTCGCCGCATATCCAGGTGGGAGCATCGATACGCTCAGCCAGTTCCTCGGCAGTGAGCGACTGGATATTTCCCGCTGCCTGAAATCCTCCGCCGCGTTTCTGATACCAGCCAACAGCCAGACGATTCCGACCGATGCGCAAAACGGCTGCCAGCCTCTCGGGTCCGTCGGTTGGCTGGGCAACCGCCAGGATGTCCAGCGTGGGGATGCCCACCAACGGCAGGCGGTGAACCAGCGCCATCCCTTTGGCAAACGCCAGCCCAATGCGCAAACCCGTAAACGAGCCTGGACCTATTGCCACAGCAACACATTCCAGCTCTGCAGCCTCCACCCCGCAGCGCGCTAACACTTCCGCCACTTTGGGCGCCAGTTCAACCGTGTGAACGTCGCCGCTGGTCCAGATCACCTCTCCGAGAACGCTTACGCCGCTATAGAGCGCCACGCCAACTGTATGAGTGGAGGTATCCAGCGCCAGAAGCATTACCTTACCCCGAAAATCTGCTTGCGGATGGCAGCGAGCAGGTTTTGATGCCGCTCTCCATAGCCGCGAAAAACCAGATCGCGCTGGTTCTCGCTGATCCAGCGCATGTCCACCCACAGGTGCTCATGAGGCAGGGCTTCGCGCACGTGATCCGCCCATTCCACAACCAATGGTCCGCTCTCCAGCATCGCGTCGAGATCGAGGTCAACCGCCTGGGCAGCGTTGCTCAGACGATAGGCGTCCAGGTGGTAGAGGCGGCGTCCATCGCCGCCGCGGTAGACGTTCACCAGGACGAAGGTTGGGCTGGTGACCTGATCCAGCGACCCCCAGCCAGAGGCAATCCCCTGTACGAAGGTGGTCTTACCTGAGCCAAGGTCTCCCGCCAGGCAGATCAAATCCCCCACCTGCAGCAAAGCTCCAAAGCGCATCCCCAGCCGCCGGGTCTGTTCTGGGCTGCGGCTGATGAACTCCATGGAGTTGGCATCCAGGATAGGCATATCGAGCAGATTATACAACGCCTGAGAGGCTTTTAACCCTTGATTTCCAACCTGGCTATCGAAGCCAGCAACCGTTTCAACCCCACGCCTTCAAAAAACACATCCACCACTTCATCGCCGTCCTGCAGGCGACTGTTGAGCACCATGCCTTCCTTCCAGATGGGATGAACCACGCGCATCCCGGCGAAAAAACGCGGCTGGAGGACCGCTGCCGTGGCGCTGGCGGATTGCCAGCGCGCCTGGCTCGACTTGCCAGCCCTGGCAACTGGCGCAGGCAGGTAGCCTTCTAACAGGTGGGAGGGGATATCCTCGAGATAACGTGAAGGGTCTGCCGGTTCTGTATATCCAAACAGGTTGCGGTTTTGCGAATACACCAAGTAAAGCCGATCCTTGGCGCGGGTAATGCCCACATACAGCAGGCGACGCTCCTCCTGCATCGCCTCAGGGTCTTCGAACGAGCGGCTGTGCGGCAAGACGCCGTCATTCAGCCCCACAATGAACACAATCGGGAATTCCAGACCTTTGGCGGCGTGCAGGGTGAGCAGGGTGGGCGCGTTGACGCCCGCCTCTAGCGTATCCTGGTCCGAGACCAGCGCCACCTGTTCCAGAAACGCCTCCAAACCCTGGTTTCGGAACTCTGCTGCCAGCCGACGCAGCTCCATCACATTTTCCCAGCGGTCGCGACCCTCATCGGTGCCGTCATCCAGGTAAGACTGATATTCGACATCCTGCAAGATCGTATCCATCAATTGGAGGGAGGTCATTTCGCTCGCCTGGAGGCGCCAGTGATTGAGCATTCTGCCAAACTCAGCCAGCGCCAGCGAAGCACGCGCCGAAAACGCCGCTGAGTAGGCGTTCTGACCACTTTTGCCCAGCTCTATCAGCAGCTCCCCCGGCGCCAACCCTGCCTTCTTCGCCTGGGCGCGCAGGGCGTACAGCGTCTTGCTTCCAATGCCGCGCGGCGGCGTATTCAGCACCCGCGTCAGGCTTACCTCATCCCTGGGATTGTGCGCCAGCCGCAAATAGGCAATGACATCTTTGACTTCCCTTCGTCCGTAAAAGCGCTGCGCCCCCACCAGTTTGTAGGGCAGTCCGGCGCGCAGGAAAGCCTCTTCTAACAGGCGGGACTGGGCGTTGGTGCGATACATAACCGCGAAATCGCCCGGGCTGGCTTGCTGGCGCGCCGTAAGGCTGACGATCGTATCTACCACAAAAGCTGCTTCCTGACGGTCATCATACGCCTCGTGCAGGATGATCTTCTGCCCCGGACCACGCTCGGTGAACAGGCGCTTCTGGACGCGATAGGGGTTGCGATTGATCACCGCCATGGCTACATCCAGGATAGATTGGGTGGAGCGGTAGTTTTGTTCCAGCAGGATCACCTGCGCCTCGGGGAAATCCTGTTCAAAGCGCTGCACGTTACGATAGTCTGCCCCACGCCAGCCATAGATGGATTGATCCGTATCGCCAACCACAAAGATATTGCGGTGGAAAGAAACCAGGTGTTTGAGCAATACATACTGCGCCTGGTTGGTATCTTGGAACTCATCCACCAAAACATGCTCGAAGCGACGGGCGTAGCTCTCCCGCACAGCCGGATTCGTCTCCAGCAGGAAAGCGGTCCACAGCAACAGGTCATCGAAATCTAGGGCATTGTTGATGAGCAACAACTCCTGGTAACGACGGTAAACACGGCTGATCACCTCATCGCGGTAAGTCAGCACAGGATAGTGATCTGGAAGGATCAGGTCGTTCTTGGCGTTCGAAATCGCGTTATGCACCGCGTTGGGCTGGTTGATCTTCGGATCGAGGTTCAGATCTTGCAGGGCGGTCTTGATCAGACCTCGCTGATCGTCCTCATCGAAGATGACGAAGTTCGACTGGAAAGGCAAGTGGGCAGCTTCGCGCCGCAGGATACGGGCGCAGATGGCATGGAATGTCCCCAGCCAAAGCGAGCCGCCGAGAGCGCCCGCCTGATCGCCGAGCAGAGCCGCAACCCTGGCTTCCATCTCGCGCGCCGCCTTGTTGGTGAAGGTGACTGCCAGGATGTGGTAGGGGCGCACGCCCAACGCCCCAATCAAATAGGCGATGCGTTGGGTGAGCACGCGCGTTTTACCCGAGCCGGGTCCGGCTAAGACCAGCACCGGTCCCAGCCCCGCCATTACTGCCTGTTGTTGCTGCAGGTTGAGAGCCGCCAGGAATTTCATACCAGGAGATTGTAATGGACAGCCAGTGCTTTGTCAAAACCAGACCACAACCCTTCTTCTTATGGTTGCTAATCCGCCGCCAGTTTGCTACAATCACCGCATGAATTGGGATATGCTCGGACACGCCTGGGCAGTCGAGCTGCTGCGTCAGCATGTAGCCAGCGGTAACTTTCGTCATGCTTACCTTTTCACTGGTCCCCAGGGAGTGGGACGGCGCACCATTGCGTTGCGTTTAGCCCAGGCTTTGAATTGCCCCCAACCTGCGGCGGCTGGCGAACCCTGCCTTCGCTGCAAAACCTGCACTCAGATCGAGCAGATGCAACACCCCGATCTGGCGGTGGTGCATGCTGAACAAGCGGGTGGCACACTGAAAGTAGATCAGATTCGCGATCTGCAGCGCAGCCTGAGCCTGGCACCCTATGCCAGCCCTTACCGAATTGCGCTCCTGCTGCGCTTTGAAGAAGCGCACATCAGCGCCCAGAACGCCTTTCTCAAAACGCTGGAAGAGCCTCCGCCGCGGGTGGTGATTCTGATCACCGCCGAAAGCTCAGAGAGCCTCCTGCCGACGGTTGGGTCCCGCTGCGAGGTGATCCGCTTGCGAACTCTGCCGCTGGAGAAAGTATCCCAGGGCTTACAGCAACGCTGGGGGTTGCCCCCCGACCAGGCGACTCTTCTGGCGCACCTCTCCGGCGGCAGACCGGGTTATGCATTGAGCCTGTATCACCATCCGGAGCTGGTCGAGGCTCATCGCGCCTGGCTGGAAGATCACGCCGCCTTGCTGCACGCCAGCCTGGCGCAGCGCTTCGAATATGCCGAGAAGCTGGTAAAGGATCGTGATAAGTTACGTGCAGCCCTGCGCGCCTGGCTTTCTTTCTGGCGCGATGTGCTGATACAGTCGCTTGATGCAAAGCTACCTCTTACCAATCTGGAGTGGGCGGCGGAAGTGACGTCCCTGGCGCGGCAACTTGGAACCGAACCCGCTCACCGCATGATCAACGCCATCGAGCGCGCCAGCCAGCAATTGGAACACAATGTCAACCCTCGCCTGGCAGTGGAAGTGTTGCTGCTTGATCTACCAGTTCTGTAAGGCGGGGCGATTCAACGCATTTTGATTTATGCTATACTCTGACTTGGGTCAGGCTTATGACGGTAATGATCAGAGAGAATGGGCTAGAGGCGCAAAACTCCCGGGCATCTCTTGAGCTCTTATATAACATCAGCCGCGAACTGGCGGCGGCGCTGGACCTGCGCACCGTCCTGCAACGGGTGCTGTCGCTTTCGATGAAGAACGTTGGGGCGATTAACGGCAGCATCCTGGTATTGGATGAGCAAGGCGAGTTGGTCGAATCGGCTATCCTTACCGGCGAGCAGCTCCACGAGCAGACCACTCCCCAATTACGTATCACCCTCGAGCGTGGTCTTGCCGGTTGGGTTTTTCGCAATCGCCAGGCTGCGCTGGTCGCCAACACCCTTGACGATGAACGCTGGGTGAGCCGTCTGGACGAGGCTGGCGAGCCCGCAGCGGCAAAATCGGCGGTGTCTGCGCCGATCCTCGCCCGCGAGCAGTTGGTGGGCGTGATAACGCTCGTCCATCCTGAGCCGGGTTTTTTTACCCGCGAGCACCTAGACCTGGTTCAAGCCATCGCCGATCAGGCTGGCATCGCCATCTTGAACGCCCGACTATATGCGGAAAGCCAGCGCCAGGCGCGGTTGATGGCGGCTCTGGCAGAAAGTTCTGCTGCCATCACGGCTTCGCTCAAGCTGGATGAAGTGCTCGAGCGCATCCTGGATCAGACCAGTCAGGCGCTGCGGGTTGAAGTAGTCTCGTTGGCGCTGCTCGAGACCCGCACCCAGGAGCTGGTCTACCGCGCTGTCACAGGCGAGAAGAAGAGCCAGGCAATGATCGGCTTGCGCCTGACGTCAGGACAGGACGTTGCCGGTTGGGTCGTCCGCCACGGCGAGGGAGCGGTCATCGCCGACGCCAGCCAGGATGATCGGGTCGATCCGAGCCTGGAGGCGAAACTGGGTTTTACCCGCCGTGCGATTGCCTGTGCTCCCATCCGCTCCCAGGGCGAGGTGATCGGCGTCCTGGAGGCATGCAATCCACTGGAGGGAGCCTTTGATCCCGATGCCTTGCTCGTCCTGATGCGCATTGGCAGCCTAGCTGGCACAGCAATTCGCCATGCTCAGTTGTTCGAACTGTTGCAAGCCGCTCACCAGCGCTATCGCGAGTTATTCGAGGACAGCATCGAGCCAATTCTGATTACCGATTGGGATGGCAAGATCCTGGAAGCCAATCGCCAGGTGGAGACGATCACCGGACAGCCCAACCAGTCTCTGATTGGCATGCAGGTGAATCAATTACAAGTCGTCAATCCAGAAATCGTTGGAGAGTTCTATGAGAAACTCTCCTCAGGTGAGACCTGCACCTACGAGGCTACACTCTCGCTGGAGACAGGGCGAGAGGTGCCGGTGCAGGTGTATGTGCGCAAGGTTCAGATCGAAGGCATGCCTCATCTGCAGTGGATCCTGCGCGATATCACCGAGCGAAAGAACCTGGACAATCTGCGCAACGACCTGATCTCGATGATCTACCATGACCTGCGCTCGCCGCTGGCAAACGTCGTCTCCAGTCTGGACGTGCTGGAAGCCATGTTGCCTCCGCAGGCTGACCCTTCGCTGCACTCCTTGCTGAAGATTGCCATCCGCTCCACCGAACGCATCCAACGCCTGACCAGCTCTTTGCTTGACCTGCGGCGGTTAGAAGCCGGCCAGCCTATCGCCAATCAGCAACCCACCGCGCCGGCATCCCTGTGTAACGAGGCGCTCGAAGTGGTGATGCCAGTTTTGACGAACAAGAACCAGGAGATCTCGCTCCTGCTGCCAGACGATCTGCCCCAGGTATGGGTGGACGCCGACATGATCCGGCGGGTGCTCACAAACCTGTTAGAAAACGCCGTGAAATACACGCCAGCCGGGAGTAAGATCACGGTCGGAGCGCAGGCAAGCGACGATCAGGTGCTGATGTGGGTGCAAGATACAGGTCCAGGCATTCCACCGAGCGAACAGGAGCGCATATTCGACAAATTCACCCGCCTGCATGGCAAAACGGGACCACGTGGTTTTGGACTGGGGCTGGCTTTTTGCCGGCTGGCAGTCGAGGCGCATGGTGGTCGCATCTGGGTCGAAAGCAGTCCTGGGAGCGGCGCTTGTTTCAAATTCACATTACCGATCGCCATGACGCCCCTCAATCTGGCGGATTCGACCGATAAGGCATCCCAGGGCAGGTGACCCATGCATCAGCTCGCAAAAGGAATTTATTATGAAGATTCGTACCTGGGGGTAACGCTGGGAGCTTTGGTATTTCCCCTCGGCACAATCCTGATTGATGCCCCATTGCGTCCGGAAGACGGGCGCGCCTGGCGGTCGGCGCTTCTTCATCAACGCAGCGGTGCAATCCGCCTATTGATCTCGCTGGACGCCCATCTCGACCGCACGCTCGGCGCGAAGGCGATGGATTGCACGATCGTCGCGCACCAGAGCACCGCTCAGGTTTTCCGCAACCGCCCGACGATTTTCAAGGGTCAAACCCCTGATAGCGGCGCAGAATGGGAATCCTACATGGATGCAATTGGCACCCGCTGGGCTTCGCCGGATATCACCTTCACCGAGCGCATGAGCCTGCATTGGGGAGGACCAGAAGTAATCCTTGAGCACCACCCCGGGCCATCTCAGGGCGCTATCTGGGTGATCATCCCGGCAGAAAAAGTAATGTTTATCGGCGACGCCGTCACGCCCAGCCAACCCCCTTTCCTGGGGAACGCCGAGTTAGAGCCCTGGTTGGAGACATTAGACCTGATCCAGAAGGATTATAAGGGCTATATTATCGTTTCCGGTCGAGGGGGACCGGTGGAGATGGAGGCGGTGAAGGCTCAGTCGCAGTATTTGAAGTCGATTGCCCGCGCAATCGAACGCATCGCCAAACGCAACCCCCCGCCGGAGGCGACCGAACGCCTGATACCGGGCTTGCTCTCCGAACTGGATTTCCCAAAGGAACAGTACGACCAATACGCCCAGCGCCTGCGCGCTGGTCTGTACCAGTACTACGTTCGCCGCTATCATCCCGGGCACTCCCAGGAACAGGTGACCCTAGAAGATGAGGAAAGCTGACCTTCCCGGCTGGACTGCATTAGCCAAACTTTACCCTCCTCCGCAAACAACTTCTCCAATGACTCAATCCGCATACACCCCGATCTTTGAACTAACCCGCGGCAACACGGTGGAAACGGTGCACTTCGGCGCTCTGGCGGTTGTAGATGTTCATGGTCGCCTGGTAGCCAGTTGGGGGGACCCATACGCCGTCACCTTTCTCCGCTCCTCAGCCAAGCCCTTTCAAGTCTTGCCCTTCCTAGAATGCGGCGGGGCTGATTATTATCACCTCTCGTCGGTCGAAATTGCTCTGATGTGCGCCTCGCACAACGGCAGCGATGAACATATCGCCGTTCTGCGTTCGCTTCAAGAGAAAACCGGCGTGCGCGAATCGGACCTGCGTTGTGGAGTGCACCCGATCAGTCACATACCCACTCTGGAAGCGATGCAGCAGCGCGGCGAAGCGCTTGACCAGAATCGGAACAACTGTTCAGGCAAGCACACCGGTATGCTGGCGTTTGCCCGCATGCGTGGCTTGAGCCTTACCGATTATCTGGAGTTCAACCACCCGATCCAGCAGGACATCTTGCGCGCCTTCGCCGAAATGTGCGCCATGTCTGTTAACCAGATCTCCCTGGGCATTGACGGATGTTCAGCCCCGAATTTCGCCATCCCGCTCTACAACGCCGCCCTGGCTTTTGCTCGCCTGTGCGACCCCGATGCCGGCAACGTGACCCCCAAAGCCCGCAGCCGCGCCTGTCATCAAGTGGTCTCAGCGATGATAGCCCACCCAGTGATGGTCGCCGGCACTGACCGCTTCGACACCCTGTTGATGCAGGCGGCTCCGGGCCGGCTGCTCTGTAAGAGCGGCGCCGAGGGCTACCTGGCTATGGGTTTGCTGCCGAGCGCGCTGTATCCCGCCTCCCCGGCTATGGGAATTGCCCTGAAAATATCCGATGGCGACCTGAGTGGCCACAGCCGCCCCGCCGGTGATTCATTTGGGCGGGCGCGCCCGGCTGTGGCGTTAGAGGCGCTGCGCCAGTTGGGCGCGCTGCAACCTTCCGAATTGAAATCCCTGGCAGATTTTGGGCCAGAATTCATCGTCCCAAACTGGCGTCAGATCCGCGTGGGGCTTGGACGGCCCTGCTTCGAGCTGAGGCACAGCGTTTGATGGAGCCGGTTGAACTCGCCCTGGCAGTTCACCAGCGGCTGTTGCAGACTTACGGTTACCCTGAGTGGCGTAATCCCCTGCCGCCGCTGGAAGAACTGATCTCCACCATCCTCTCTCAAAACACAAACGACAACAATCGCGATCGGGCGTTTGCATCTTTGCGGGCGCGCTTCCCCACCTGGGAGGCGGTGCGCGACGCTCCCGAAGAAGAAGTGATCCGGGCGATTCGCTCCGCCGGTCTGGCAAATCAGAAAGGACCGCGCATTCAGAACATCTTACGCGAGATCAGCGAAGCCCACGGCAGGCTGTCCCTGGACTTTTTACGGGATTGGCCAGTGGAACAGGCGCGAGACTGGCTGGCGCGCTTCAAAGGCGTGGGACCAAAGACCGCTGCCATCGTGCTGCTCTTCTCACTGAATAAGCCGGCTTTCCCGGTGGATACCCATATTTATCGCGTCAGCGGACGCATAGGCTTGCGCCCGGCGGAGATGAGCGTTGAGCAAGCTCATCATCACCTCGCCAGCCTGTTCCCCGAGGAAGCCTACTATGCTGCGCACCTCAATCTCATCCGCCTGGGACGGGAAATCTGTCAGGCGCACCGACCCGCCTGTCCTGTCTGCCCGGTGCGAGACTTGTGCGCCTTTTATGCCTCTCAGAGCCAAGCAGAACCCTTGCCAGCGGAAGCATAAGCACCTATGAAACAATCCCAGATTTTGTGCACCCCTCTCTCCACTTCTTTCCATGAAATTATGGTGGGTAACGTATGAGCAAGGACACGCGCGCCGAGATCGAAGCGTTGCGCGCCATGCTGCAACAAATTGAGGCGCACTCACCGCCCGATAAAATCCGGTCTGCGCTCTCTGCTGCAATCAGCCAGCTAGAGAGGGTCGTCCATTCGCTGGAACTCGAACGCGAGCAAAGGCATCAATTTGTCTCGCACATCAGTCATGAGTTGCGCGTTCCCATGACCTCGATTTTGGGATATACAGACTTGCTGCGCAAGGGCGTCTTCGGTTCGCTCAACGAACAGCAAGTTGCTTTCCTGAGCGTGATTCGCAACAACGTGGAACGCATGTCAACCCTGGTCACTGACCTGTCTGACCTCTCCAAAGCCGAAACTGGCGCTCTGAAACTGGAGATTCTCGAGCTATCTCTGCAAACAATTATCGAAGACGTGGCGCGCAACTTGCAACCCGCATTGGCAGAAAAAGCTCAGGTTCTCAAATTCGACCTGCCGGACGATCTGCCTCCCGTTCTTGCCGACTCCATGCGCCTGAGCCAGGTGGTCACCCGTCTGCTTGTCAATGCCAATCGTTACACACCTGAGGCAGGACAGATCACCTTGCGGGCGGCGCAACAGGGAACGCATGTGCTGGTGGAAATCTGCGACACCGGCATCGGCATTGACCCCGCCGAGCAAGCGCGCCTGTTCAGCCGCTTCTTTCGCGGCGATAATCCCCTCGTGCGGGAGCAACCGGGCTGGGGGTTGAGCCTGAGCGTGTGCAAGATGTTGATCGAGCACATGGGAGGCAACATCGGTTGCCGCAGCAACCCGGGGGAGGGCAGCACATTCTGGTTCACCTTGCCCATTCACCTATAAGGGTTGATCTGGAGTTGTGAGTGGGAGGCACAGTCGATGAGAAGCCGCAAACCTGGAAGCAGATATCCTCTCTTGCTATACCAGCGGGTGATGAATCGCCTGTGGGCACCTACACTGGTGCTGGGTCTGTTATTGTTACTGGTCTGGGGATGGGAGCTGTATTTCAACACGCCTCTGGTGCAGGCTCAATCCAGCATCTGGACGGCGGCGGCTGGTTGCGTTTCGCTGGCTTTCTCACTTTTCGCCTTTCTCGGGCGTAAAGTGGCTTACGTGCAGCCCTTTGGTGATCATCTGCGCCTGGTCACTCCCTTTTTACGCCTGAACATCTCTTATCGACGCATCCGCAATTCGCATCCGGTGATCTTCCAACAACTCTTTCCCCCGAAAGATGCCAGTTGGTCGCAGCGCAACCTGCTCGCCCCTTTCTATGGTAAGACAGCCGTGGTGGTGGAACTGACGCAATATCCCATGCACCCGCGGCTCTTGCGTTTCTTCCTGGCGCCGCAAATGTTCTCGCCGCACACCACAGGCTTGGTCTTTCTGGTGCCAGATTGGATGGCTTTTAGCACCGAACTCGACTCGTTTTGGGGCTCATGGCGGCAGACAACCGAAAGCAAACCGCCGCAGAAGACGTGGAAAGCGAAGAAATAATCCCCGAATCGCCATTGCCAGCGCAGCGGAAGGACAATAAAAATTACCACACAATGTATCTGGGAACAACGAGCGCCAGCGTCAGCAGCTACTCGTTGCGCATGATCGGCAGAAAGAGGTTGGTTTGTAAGGGCGGTCCCTGTCCGGCGGAGTTATCACCCCAACAATTGACCACGCCTTCCGCCAAGACACCGCAGACATGGGTGAAACCAGCGCTGATCTGTAGAAAATTACCGCTGGGGGGCAACGCCTGTCCATACGTGTTATCCCCCCAACACTCCACCGAACCAACCGGAGAGAGCGCGCAGGTAAAATACTGACCGGAGCTGAGCTGAACAAATCTCCCCATGGGAGGGGTCGCCTGACCATAGGTGTCGTCTCCCCAACACATCGCCGCGCCGTCGGCTTTTAGGGCGCAGGAGTGCTCGCCACCGGCGCTCACCTGGACGAAGATGCCCGTCGGCGGGGAAGCCTGCCCGGATGAATTCTCCCCCCAACAGAGTATAGCTCCATCTGATTGAAGCGCACAGGCGTGCCACAAGCCAGCGCTGATCTGAGTAAAGGCGCCCGTCGGAGGGGTGGACTGACCTGAAGCATCATACCCCCAACAAACCAGCGAAGCGTCGGCGCGAATACCGCAATTATGCCAGCCACCGGCATCAATCTGGGCGAACAACTCTCCAGGAAAAGGCGCGGCTGGCGCCTGACCATAATCATTGGCACCCCAACAAACCAGACTCCCATCTGCCCGCATCCCACAGGTATGCTCCGCTCCCGACGCCAGTGCCGTGAAAACACCCGCTGGAGGGGTCGCCTGCCCAAAGGTATTATCGCCCTCGCAAGCGGCTGAGCCGTCCGGCAGCAACTCACAGGTGTGCATTTGCCCGGCGCTGACATACGCTCGCCGAAAAGCGCCCGGCGGTGGGGAAGCCTGTCCGAAGTCATCCTTGCCCCAGCAAATCAGCTCACCGTCAGCCTTTAGCCCACAGGTGTGATTTCCCCCTGCGCTCACGTACAGAAAGCTTTCACCGATATATGGCGCCGGCGGCGCCTGTCCATGCTCATTTCGCCCCCAGCAAGCAAGCGAACCGTCAAAGCGCACCCCGCAAGTATGCCAATCGCCAGCGCTGATTTGCCGGAAGCTGCCAGATGGCGGTGAAGTTTGTCCATACGTGTTGTTCCCCCAGCAGGCAACCGCGCCATCAAGCTGCAGTCCACAGGTATGGAACTCTCCCGCGCTGACCTGAGTGAAAACGCCCGCCGGAGGCTCAATCTGACCAGAAGAATTGTCGCCCCAGCACAGCAATGTCCCGTTAGCCCGCAAGGCGCAGGTATGCCACCAGCTCGCACTGACCTGAACAAAGTCATTATTGGCTGGCGGTGAAGACTGTCCTACGTCGTTGCGCCCCCAACAGACCAGCGTCCCATCGGGGCTCAAGCCACAAGCGTGCCAGCCTCCAGCGCTGACCTGGGTGAATATTCCTGGCGGAGGTGTGGACTGCCCAAATGACTGATCGCCCCAACAGATAATGATCCCATCAGCCCGCAGACCACAATTGAACCAGCCACCAGCGCTCACCTGCGCAAACAGCCCCGGCGGCGACTGTGCCTGCCAAAGGATATTGTTACCCCAGCAAACCACCTCGCCATTGGTCTGAATGGCGCAACTATGGAGATGACCCGCCTCGATCGGGGAAGACGCCTCTCCGGTAAACGCAAAAGAACGCACTTCGGTTTGAGCCAGCGCTTCCCAACGATTTTTCAAACCAACATCCTTGTTGAACCAGTCAGCGCGCTCACCGTCAGGCTGTAGCCCGATTTCCCGGGCAGAATAACGAGCGATCGCCGGTTGCATCAACACGAAAAGTAGCCAAACCAGGTAAGGGATTACCTTGGTAAAACGCACGGTTTGAGTCATCTCACCCTATTTATTCCACAACCATGTCAGCCGCCAAAAACGTTCAACACCAGCAAACAACTCGCCGGACTATTTGATTAACGAACCATTCAGATAAGGGTTACATAAAAGGAAACCAGGCGTTCGGGAGAATCGCCGCTCAATGACCAAAATCAGGATAGTCGCAGGCGCTATGATCCTTCACCGAGCCACCATGAGATGGTCTGCAACTGGTCGAAAACTGCGCCGATGGATGGGCGATGGTCCCAGACGCGCCAAAGCCGCCAGGTGAGCGGCGGTGCCATAGCCCTTGTTCCGGGCAAAGCCATAACCGGGGAAGCGATGATCCAGCTCCTCGCACAGGGCGTCACGGCTGGTCTTGGCAAGTATAGACGCAGCGGCGATGCTGTAGCAGCGCGCATCCCCCTTCACCAGGCTGGTTTGAGTTATGGGGGGATCGGGCAAATTAAGATAGTCTAGCAGCAGGTGCTCTGGTTGGGGGTTCAGCGCTTCAAGGGCGCGTTTCGCTGCCAGGCGAGTGGCAGAGAGGATTCCAAGGCTATCAATCTCCTCTGCGCTGGCAAATCCGACCCCCCAGGCGAGGGAAACCTCGCGCACGCGGATTGCCCAGGTCTCCCTTGCCGCGGCGCTCAATTGCTTCGAGTCGCGCAGACCAAACAGCAACGGTTCCAGACCAGGGTCGGGGGGCAGGATCACCGCCGCTGCAACCACCGGTCCAGCAAGCGCCCCTCGACCTGCTTCGTCAATCCCTGCCACGAAGCGATATCCGTCCCGCCAGAGCCGGCGCTCATAGCCAAGGTCCGGGATCAGGGTTGCTCGCGAGGGTACCCGTTCACTCGTTGCCATTCCGGTCATAGACGCCGCGCAGAGCGTTCAGGCGGATTTTAAACAGGTCAAGTGCCATACGGAATGAATCTTGAAGCACTCTTACCTTACTATCTGGATCAAAGTGCCAATGAATCGGAATCTCCACAATCCGGTAGCCGCGCCGGCGGGCGATGAACAATACCTCAACGTCGAAAGACCATCCCATAAGTGTCTGGCGACTGAAGAGTTGCCTGGCTACTTCTTTGCGAAAACACTTGAAACCACATTGGGTATCCTGCAAACCAGGCAACGCCACAGCGCGGATCATGGCATTGAACATGCGCCCCACCAGGTGACGGTAGACTGGTTCGTTGTAGCGCACCGCGCCCGGGGCTTCGCGCGAGGCGATGGCGATGTCGAAGTCCACCAGAGCGGGCGGCAGGAACAGGTTGATCTCTTCGACTGGCATGGAGAGGTCAACGTCGCACATGTAACAGTACTCTCCTGACGCTTGAAGCATGCCGTACTGCACTGCCCGTCCCTTTCCACGTTCTTTCAGCGAAAGCACACGCAGGTTTGAATATCGGCGCGCATATTCCTGGGCGATCTTCAACGTCCTGTCCTGGCTGCCGTTCTCTACCACCAGCACCTCAGCCGAATAAGGCTGCCCGGCCAGGAAGGCGAAAATGCGATCCAGAGATAAGGGGAGGCGGTTCTCCTCGTTATACGCCGGGATGATCAAAGACAGCAGCGGCTCAGACAAAGCGCAACTCGATTATGGCTAGTAGGAAATCAGGATGAACACCACGAACGCCACCAAAATCACGATATTCAAGATCAGCAGGCAGCCCAGCAGGTACCATTGGCGAGTGGTGAACGGTATCTTGTTCAAGGCTGAGACCGCTTTATCCCCTCGCGGCATTCGCCTGACAAGCTCTGGCAATTTACTGCGCGGCTGCTCCTCAACCAGCGAGAACACATCCTGCTCCGGAACAGACGATGCTTTTACAGGCGCTTCCAGGATTCTGGTAAATGCGTCTACCATCGCCTGCACCTCACCCCTATCCTGATACGGAGGGCTTTGAAGCAGACCAGCAATGAACCGCTCCAGGGCATCAATGAGAACAATGCGCGCCGCCGGTTTCGCCATCTCGACATACACACCCGGGTCGGTAAATACCAGCACAGCCTCCACAGAGGAAGGCTTATAACCCTGGGTTTTCAGATACGCCTGAACCGCCTCTGCGATTTGCTGGGCATAGATCAGCAGGTTGGGAGTGGCAGGTTTGAAATTCTGCCGCAGCTCATCCATTTGCTCCCACTCATCGAGGCGAGCGCGATAAACACCGCGCAGCGTCACCGGCAAGAGCACCTTCACCCCTGGTGGACCAATCAGGAGCATGGGGATGACGTATTGGGATTGCGGGAGTTCAACGTTACGCACCAACGTGAAACGATTGTCCAGAAGCCTGCCCAGTATTGAGATAATCGTCTCTTGCGCCTGTAATTCCGCTCCCAACCCCTTCCCCAATCTGAGAGAACCCAGCCCCCCGCCCCGACCCTCTGCCGGCTGGCTTTTCTTACTGCTCCTCTCGATGACTTTCATATTGAGCCTCCTCTCCCGCAGAAAGGCTGCTCACCCAAAAACGCCGTGAGCAGGACACTATTCTCCTGTAACAGCTTTTGACGACATGCCTCCAGCACCTGCCGATGCAACTGGGAAGAAATGGGTTTCTTGGCGCGCCCGATCCGAAACCATTTGAACATCTGGAGCAGTATTGTCGAACAGGAATACTTTGGGGTGACAAGTCAGGTGCAAAGCGACTTCCTGCGGCAAAGCCGACTGCCCCATCAGTTCTTCCGCCCGGTCGAGGTGATAGAAGGGAGTTGGCACAATTGAATTATAAGCCCGACTCAGCCCTCGGCATGTTTACGCACAGAGAGTGGGGACAAATCGCGGCGCGCCTTGAACAGCTCAGATGATAGGGACGTTTTCGAGGTGATCCTGGTTGGCGTTTAGATCACCGGATACAACAACCTCCCTGCCATCTATCTGAATCAGGCGAAGCGGCGAAAAAACGTCGAATGTGCCAGCCAGGAATTCTCGCCGCTTGCCGGTCACAAATTTCTTTCCCGCTTTGAGCTTCTGGATCAGTTCCTCACGCCCGATAATGATATGATCGGAAAATGTTGCGCCGCGGCGTTCATATGCCCTTACCCAGAGAATCTCCCCATTGGGCTTATAACGCACACACTCAACCACACCATCGTATTTGGGCTTAGCCATGTGAACGACCCCGCCTTGTCAGGTAGTGGAATAGAAAACGTGAAACGCAAGCCAAAGTCGTGTTTCACGTTGTCCTCGTTCAAATAAACCGAGTCGGGGCGGGCGGACTCGAACCGCCGACCCCCGCGTCCCAAACGCGGTGCGCTGCCGAACTGCGCTACACCCCGAGCGAGATGAGTATAATGCTGATAAGCCGAACCCGTCAAGGAAATAACTGCAAACGCCCTGATGAGCGCTCCCACACCCTTCCCGCCCCTTTATGATGCCCACCATAAGCTGCGTCTGGAAGATCTGCCCTTTTGGATGGAGCTTGCAATCGCCGCGGGTGAGCCCATACTGGAGCTTGGCTGCGGCACTGGTCGGGTATCGTTGCCCCTGGCTAGCGCAGGATACACGGTTTACGCCCTCGACCGCGATGCAAGCATGCTGGCGTGGTTGCAAAGCCAGACGCTGCTCGACTTGCCTGGAAACCTGCATCTGATGCAGGCGGACTTCACCCGCTTGCCATTTTCGCAGCCGTTCCCTTTGATTATCATGCCTTGCAACACCTGCAGCATGCTCACACAAACGCAGCGCGGGGAGATGTTGAAACAGGTCGCTTTGCATCTGTTGCCAGGGGGTATCTTTGCTGCCAGCCTGCCCAACCCGGAGATTTTACGCAGCCAACCTCTGCGCGCTGTTGCGGAGATCGAGGAGGTCTTCCTTCATCCTGTCGACGGCAACCCGGTGCAGGTCAGCAGTGAGTGGCGACGCCTCAAATCGGAGCTGATCGTCACCTGGCATTACGACCATCTATTGCCGGATGGCAGGGTAAATCGCTTCAGCGCCCAGGTGCGGCATAGCTTGCAATCTGTATCCGATTACCTAAGAGAGATACAGGATGCGGGGCTCCATCTCGTGGACCTTTACGGCGACTTTGAGCGCCACGAGTACCTCCCGCAGGCAGAGCATTTAATTATCATCGCCCAACGAAACGCAACTCCGGAAAACCCGCAACAAGCCAGGAGCACATAAGCGGTTCTAATAAATCTTCTATAGAACACTATTGCTGCTCTGATACTGGCTCGGTAAGATGGGGGCGAAATTCGAACGAGCAGAAACGCCGAAGATTGAATAAACTACAAGAGGAGTGTTACCGATGACCGTATTTATTTCACCCTATCGCCGTCTGGCTACGCTGCGCGACACCATGAATCGCCTGTTCGAGGAGACTCTGCCGGAACCAACAAGCGAGCGCGAGATGTTGCTGGCTGTTGACGTTCAGAGCGACGACGATGCCTACATCATTACTGCGTTGGTGCCAGGTTTGGACGCCGATGATCTCACCATCGAGGTGCTGAACAATACCGTTACCCTGCGAGGCGAGTTCAAATCCCATGAGATCGAAGGCAGCAAGTATCTGGTCTGCGAACTTCCGGTTGGGCGCTTCAGTCGCGTGATCACCCTGCCCACAGCTCTGGATCCCGCTAAAGCTGAAGCCAGCATCCATGCGGGTGTGCTTCGTCTGCGCGTCCCCAAGGCAGAAGCTCACCGTCCGAAGACGATCAAAGTAACCGCCGAGTAAGATCATTGGCGGTCCGATCGCTGCTCTCCCTGCCCATAGCTGGGTCGCCTGTTATGCAGCGCTGAATCCCGAATCAACGATGGCGTCATTAACGCAGCCGTTCTCCTTCGGAGAACGGCTGCCTGTTATCAGACGCAAATATACGCTGATTGAGGATAGATCAGTATCGCAAGAGCGCCCCAATCGAGCCGTGCTCACGCAATCTGGTCTCTGCGTGTAAAAATTCTACCTCTCCGCCAGCCTGCATCACCTGACGCACGGCAAGTTCCACTGCATCGGGGATGCCCTCAAAATGCCCACCGCAGAACGGACAAGCGTCCAATTGCAAAGCGGTGAGATAACCGCAACCCTGGCAGCGATGACCTGGGGTACGCAGCCCCTCCTGAATCACCAGCGTCTGCACACGCCCCTGATGCACGGCGCTGAGCGTATCCTCCACACCCACCACCCCGCCGCGCCCTTTGGCAGCGTTGGTGATCACCGTCTCCACCAGTTTATTTTCACGATGTCGATCGGCTTCTTGCCCTACCTGCATGGCGCGCTCTAACACTTCGCTGTGGCTGGCGCTCATGCTCATGGGAAATGTGCCCACGATCAGCGTCTGCCAAGTTTTAGGCAAGTGAGCGCGAAAGATGGCGAGGGTTTCCTCAGCGCCGCCCAACAGGATACGGCGCACGTTGTTTTCGGCGAAAAATCGGGCAGCGAACTCGGCGGCATCTCTAATATTGCGCTCAGCGACCTCCTCCACATAGTTCGTCTGGCCGGCAACGCCACCGCGCCTTCCCTGCGCCTGAGAGCCGCCGCCGCGCTTCGTCCGCCGAACCGTCTCGCCCAGCACGCCCTCCTGTTCACGCAATTCGCCCAGGTGGAAGTAAAACAACCGCGCCCCCTGTTTATCCACCAGAGCCACGCCATAGCCCCCATAAGAATCCAGCAAATCGGCTAATGGTTTAACATGCGGACGATCACTGACCCGCACCCGGCTGCGCACAGGTACCGCCAGCGAATACGCTCTGAAGAAACCATCCCCAGCGCAGGAGAAAATTGCCACGCTGCGACCAGCCCAGTCGAACTCATGATTGATATAGCGTTCTACAATGGCTTCATCTTCCGGCAGTTCGACCTCCTTGAGCATGCTGCGCAAGTGTCGCTTGTGGAAATCTGCACTGCCTTGTGATGGCTCAGTGTTCAAGTAAACGCTGAGCACCGGAAATTGAGACTGATAGCCGAGCAGTTCTCGCAGATCACTTTCTGTGAACATGAGCACCTCCTGGATAATTGGGGTTCTGCTCCACAGAACCAGAGCGACTAACCCACTGCACTATCTGTTCAGCGCGGTTGCAACAGCGTACTTCAGTCCGACGGTCGTTTATCTAGCACCACGCTAAGCTGCAGCTCCTGATCATCCCTCAACACTGTCAGTACAATCGTGTCACCCGGACTCTTGTTGCGCAGCAGATAACTGATGAAGTCGGAGAATGACTTCACCGGCACGCCATCGATGGCGACGATCAGGTCGCCGCCGGCTTCCAATCCGGGAATAGTGGTAGGACGGTAGCCAGCGCGGACGCCAGCCCGATCAGCCGGTCCTCCTGGCGTTACCTGGGTGACGTAAACGCCGGTGGCGCTCTGCAGTCCAAGCGCTTCTTGCTCCGCCAGAGACAGGTCATCCAGACTGGTGATCCCGACGTAGGGGTAATCGTACCTGCCGGTGGCGATCAGCGCCGGGACAACGCGCTTGACGATGTTGATTGAGATCGCAAAACCAATCCCTGAGTTCAGCGGCTGCCCTGCATCGGAAAAGCTGGTGGTAAAAATGGCTCGATTAACTCCTATGACCTCCCCATTGAGATTGAGCAGAGGTCCACCCGAATTGCCAGGGTTGATGGCGGCATCGGTTTGAATGATGTCTCCCGATGAAAACACGCCCCCCGAAGGCGCTTCGCGCAGAGAGCGCAGGGCGCGCCCTAAACCAGAAACGATGCCCAGGGTCATCGTGCCCTCAAACCCAAATGGATTGCCGATGGCAAGCACCGCCTGACCGACCCTCAACTGGTCCGAATCCCCCATTGCAAGAGGGAAAAGCTCTTCATCGGGGACATTCACCTTGAGGACGGCGATATCGGAGTCTGGGTCTTTGCCGATGACTTGCGCCCGCGTTTTGAGACCCGAAGGGAAATCCACCTCCACCGTATCCAGATCTTCGATCACATGCAGGTTTGTGAGAATGTGACCTTGTTTGTCATACACGAAACCAGTGCCGCGACCATCGCCCTGCGCATCGAGGGCGCGTACCAATACCACGCCAGGGCTAACCGCCTCATAGATTTCAACCAGTTTGTCTTCCAGGGAAACCAGGTCTACGGCAGGGGGGAGGTATACCGGCGCAATTACCGTTTGTTTAACGACGGTAGCGGGCGCAGCCGGTTGGACGGTCGGGCTGCTCATGGCACGGCAGGATAATGTGACCCCGGCTACAAAGAACAACCAGAATGCCGAGCGTAAAAGTCGGATCATCACCGTCTCCTGTAAAAGTTCTGGAGCCTGCCCCCCGAGGGCGAAGAAACTAACTACCCCAGGCTGGCAAGTTTTTGGAAAAGCTGGCGTTGCTCTGGCGTCAGATTACGCGGGATGCGCACCTTCACCCGCACAAAGAGATCTCCTCGACTGTGTGGATCCTTAATCACCGGCATGCCTTGCCCCGCCAGGCGAAAGGTCTGCCCTGGTTGAGTGCCGGCGGGGATGTTCAAGAGCACGTTACCGGTCAGCGTGCGCACGGAAACCTCACCGCCCAGCACAGCTTTATACAAATCCACCTCGACTTCGGTGTACAGGTCATTGCCTTTACGCTCGAAGTTCGGATCTTCTTCCACCTGGATTTTCAGATACAGATCGCCCTTTCTGCCATCGGGTGCGACGACCGCATCTGCCACACGCACTTTGGTGCCTGTACGCGCGCCCGGGGGAATTTTGACCTCCAGACGCCTGCCGTCCAATTCAATCCGCCGCGTCGTCCCATGGAAAGCTTCCAGCAGGCTGATGCGCACGTCCGATTCATAGACAGGCGCCTGCGCTGTCCTGCCGCTCGCCGCCCCACGGCGAAAATCTGCGCTGCTATACCCCTGCATGCCGCCAAAGATGCGGCGAAAGAACTCCGAAAAATCACCCAACCCGCCCCCAAACAGGTCTTCGATATTCCCCACCTCAACGCGCACGTTTCCACCGGGCATGGTGACCCATTCATCCCAGTTAAACCCTCCCGGCGCGCCGCGCTGCTGCCAGCGCGCGTACGATTCTCCCAACTGATCATAGCGCGCCCTCTTCGCCGGGTCGCTGAGTACCTGGTATGCCTCGTTGATTTCTTTAAATTTTTCCTCGGCTTGCTTATCGTTGGGGTTGCGGTCGGGGTGATACTTTAATGCCAGCTTGCGATAAGCTCGTTTGATTTCTTCATCTTTCGCGTTCCGATTAACACCCAAAATTTTGTAATAGTCTTTGTATTCCATGGACATACCCGGATTCAAACCTCACCAAACCAGGGAGTAGCGCCCTGACAATCTCATTATATTGATTGTATGCGCGCCAGGCGTCCAAAGTCAAGCGCCAGGGGCGGTTTTTATGCAATTCTTACTTGTCCGTCGGGCGCGAGAGGATGCGGGGCTCCTGTGCTAAAAAATCGCCTCCGCCGGGGCGGTGAGGGAGAACCCGGCGGAGGCTTTCGCCAAAGGAGGAAACAGCGATGAACTACAGGAGAGAGTTTACTGTCTTGCTGACCCGATATGATGATACATGAAAAATCAATTTCGGGTCATTGTCAAAGGTCATGTGAAGCATGTGATGTTACTCACGAACAATATGACATCCTTCATGCCGCGGAACGTGACCGAAGCCCTGCATCCATCCCAACCGTTGAGACCGAAGTTATCAGAACCAATCCCGCTTGGCAAAGATATACGCAATCCCTAAAGAGAGTACCGTTGAGATAACCACGATGATCACAAAGGCAATAGGGTGTTCCTGCAAAGGCAGATCCACGTTCATCCCATAAAAACTGGCAATCATCGTCGGCATGCTGAGGACAATCGTAATCGCAGCCAGGAATTTCATCACCCCGTTCAGGTTATTTGAGATGATTGAAGCAAAAGCATCCATCATGCCGCTGAGAATGTTGGTGGAAATGTTGGTCATTTCGATGGCTTGCTGGTTTTCGATGATTACATCTTCCAGCAAGTCCTCGTCGTCGGGATAGGTCTTGAACATCTGGCTGCGGTTCAGCCGCTCCAGCATCAGCTCATTCGCTTTGAGGGCGGTAGTGAAGTAGGTAAGGCTTTTCTGATATTTCAACAGCTCCAGCACTTCCCGGTTGCGCGTTGATTGCTGGAGTTGATCTTCTAGGGCGTCCACCACTTTGTTGATCTCACGCAGATAAGCCAGATACTTATCGGCGGTAGCCAGCAACAGGCGCAGCAATAGACGGTTGCGCTTGGCGGTAGACAAGCCGCGCACCCGTCCGGAAGTGAAATCGGCAATCAAATTGTTCTCTCGGCGACAAACCGTGACAATGAAACGATTGGTGAGAATAATACCCATGGGGATAGTAGTGTACGGGATATCCGCCGATTGACCTTGATATAACGGGATTCGCAGGATGACCAGCAGGTCGCCGTTTTCACGCTCGGTGCGCGGGCGCTCATCCAGGTCCAGGGAGTAAGTGAGATAATCCTGGGGGATCGCCTGTTCGATCAGCCAGTTTATCTCTTCTTGAGTTGGTTCAATTACATTAATCCAGCAGCCATTGACGGGTTCGTTTAGGGTAACCAGCCCTTGCTCATTGTTCTTGTAGATAGCAATCATCCTTCACTCTCCTTGCGGGCAACTGCCCGCTGTGATGAAATCAGGGTGGTTTTTTGGGTTTGCTCTGCAGCCCCTCTGATGCGGGCTTATCATCGCTTTCCATGATCTGCTCCTTTTCTCCAGAAATCCTATGTGCACCGGTTTCAAAGCCAGCTGCTGCACTTCGCTGGCAAGCAGCGCCTGCCAAAAGAAAAACGCTCCTCGAAGGCAGCTCTCATTGCTTGAGGTTGCCTGACCATTCGAGAAGCGTTAAGATACTCAGCAGTCGTATGCTAAGTCAGGCACCCCTTCCTATAATCACTCTGACTCGGCGCGTGCGTATGCCTTGGGTAGGCAGTGCGCCTTTTGAGCAAATGCGCCAGTAGCAGATTTTCGTGCGTGTAATCCAACATTGTTAAATCCTGGTTATATTTTTTATTATACACCTAGCGAGCTCTTTTGTCCCGCCAGTTTACGTAATACTTGGTGACCTCTGCGGCAATCGCAGGTACAAAGAGCAGAGGCAAGACCAGCTCCCACTGCGCCCAACCCAGAGGCGTGGTATTGAAGATCGGGTTCAAGGGTGGGATGTAAACCACCGCCAACAGCAAAACCAGCGAGGACAACACAGCGATGTTCATGTTGCGGTTCTTGAAGACCCCAATCTTGAGCAGAGGATAGTACTCCGAGCGAGCGGTGTAGGCGCGCAGCAGTTCCGAGAAGGACAGCGTCACAAACGTCATCGTCTCGGCAAACTCCGGCATTTCGGGATGAAGCCGCAAGCCGATCAGGTAAGCAGCCAGGGCAGTGGTTGTCTTGGCGATGGTTTGAATGGCAATCCCTACCTGCATGAAGCGGTTGACGATCGGCTCGCTCGGCGGACGCGGCGGCTGGAGCATGATATCGGGGTCGCCCTTCTCAGTGCCCAGGGCTAGGGCGGGAGCTCCATCCGTCACCAGGTTCAGCCAGAGTAGCTGGATCGCAGTCAGCGGCGAAACGCCAGTGAACAGTGTGCCCAAAAAGATAATGGCAATTTCCGAGAGATTGCAAGAGAGCAGGTAAAAAACGAACTTGCGAATATTGCTATAAATTACTCTACCTTGCTCAACTGCCGCCACGATGCTGGCGTAATTGTCATCGGTGAGCACCATATCGGCGCTCTCCTTGGCAACATCTGTGCCGGTGATACCCATCGCCACCCCGATATCGGAGCGTTTTATCGAAGGGGCGTCATTGACGCCATCGCCGGTCATTGCCACCACTTCACCGCGCGCCTGGAGCGCCTCGACAATGCGCATCTTATGCTCTGGCGAGACGCGAGCATAGACATCGATGTAACCCGCCTGCTGTTGCAGCTCCTGTTCGCTCATGCTCACCAGTTCTGGTCCGGTGAGCACTTGATGACCTGGCTGAATCAGACCGATCGACTCGGCTATGGCACGGGCGGTATTCGGGTAATCGCCAGTGATCATCACGGTGCGGATGCCGGCGGTGCGCGCTTTTGCCAGCGCAGGGGGCACTTCGGGTCGCGGCGGGTCAATCATTCCAATCAACCCAACAAAGACCAGGTCTTTTTCCACTTCCTCCGGTTTTTCGATATCGGGCAGTTCTTGCGTCACCCGATAAGCCACAGCCAGTACGCGCAAGGCATCCTGGGTCATGATGTCGTTAGCAGCCAGGATGCGCATGATGTGCTCTTCATCGAGCGGCATCGCATAATCATCCATGCGCTGATAGTGGGTGCAGGAATTCAACACGATGTCCGGCGCACCTTTGACGGTGATCACATAACCGCTATATTCCTTCCGTGTATCATCGAAGGGCGAAATATCCTCGGCTCTCGGCTCCTTCAAGGCGTGGATGGTCACCATGCGCTTGCGCGATGAATCAAAGGGGATCTCCTGTACGCGCGGGTAAGCCTGGTTCAGGCTGGCAGCGCTGGCGCCTGCCTTGGCGGCTGCTACCAACATCGCACCTTCGGTTGGGTCGCCCACCACGCGGTAACTCTCCTTGCCGTTGGAGACGCCGGTGAGTTCCAGGCTGGCGTCATTGTTGAGGGTCGCGACCCACAAAGCGGTCAGCGCCGCCTGGTAATTGCGAAGGTCGACCGGTTTGCCATCGACTGAAAATCCCCCCTGGGGGCTGTAACCGCTGCCGGAAACCTCGATGAAAGTGCCATCCACCCACAGGCGGGTCACGGTCATCTCGTTTTGGGTCAGCGTGCCGGTCTTATCGGAGCAGATCGTGGTGGCAGAACCCAGCGTTTCCACCGAAGCCAGGCGACGGATCAGGGCGTGGCGCTTGATCATCTCGCGCATTCCCAGCGCCAGGCTGATGGTCACAATCGCCGGCAAGCCCTCCGGAACCGCTGCAATCGCCAAGCTGACTGCCACCATGAACATCTCCAGCGGATCAGAGCCTCGCGCCCATCCGACCAGGAACACCAGCAGACAGACCGCCAGGGCAGCCCAGCCCAGCGTTCTGCCAAGTTGATCCAGCCGCCGCTGCAGCGGGGTGGGCTCCATTTGCACCGATTGCAACATCTCGGCGATCATGCCGATTTGCGTGCGCATGCCAGTGGCAACCACTACGCCGCGGCCGCGACCATAATTGACCAGGGTGCCCATAAACGCCGTGTTCTTGCGATCTCCCAGGGGGACATCTTTCTCGAGCAACGCTGCGGCATCCTTCTGCACCGGCACCGATTCGCCGGTGAGGGCAGCCTCATCCACCCTCAGGTTGACGGCTTCCAGCAAGCGCACATCGGCAGGGACGTAATTTCCAGCTTCCAGCAGCACCAGATCGCCGGGCACGAGCTGGCTGGCGGGAATCACCTGGTGAACGCCATCGCGGATCACGTGCGCTTCTGGCGCCGCCAGCTTGCGCAGCGCAGCTAACGAGCGCTCGGCGCGGTGTTCCTGGATTACACCCAGCACCGCGTTCAGGATTACGATAGCCAGGATTGCCCCGGAATCGATATACTCACCCAACAGGGCAGAGATCACCGCCGCCACAATCAGCAGGATGACAACGAAGCTCTTAAATTGCTCCGCAAGCATCTGCCAAATCGTAACCGGCTGGGCTTCCTTGAGTGCATTGGGACCAAACGCCTGCAGGCGCTGTTCCGCTTCCTGACTGGACAGGCCGCGGTCGGCAAATGCTTCCAGACGCTGTAGCACTTCTTCCGCCTGGAGGGTATGCCAGACCTTCCCATCCGTGTTCTCTGTAAGCAATTTTGGGGAAAACTTTTCCACTGCCATGCAGCTCTCCAATCACAGCCTGCGACAAAATTCCCCCGCTCCTTCCGGGGGAATAGCTCCTGAATTATTATAGCACGAGAAGCGTGTAACTTACCTCTCCTCCACGCATCTAACCAAACGGTAAAGCGCGCCGGCATCGCGCTTGCTCTTTTGCTATAATCAAAAAGCTATTTTGTTACCGCATCTGGCGCATGATTGGAGAGTAAATGAAACCAAACACAAGCCTCAACGTCCCGGCAAGCGGAGAAAAGATTCGCATCCAAAATGGTAAATTGCAAGTGCCCGATCATCCGATCCTGCCTTTTGTGGAAGGCGATGGCACCGGACGGGATATCTGGCGGGCAGCGGTACGCGTTTTCGACGCCGCGGTAGAAAAAGCCTACCACGGAAAACGCAAAATCCACTGGATGGAAGTCTTCGCTGGCGAGAAAGCCTTCAATTTGTTTGGCACCTGGCTACCCGAAGAGACGGTACAGGCTTTCCAGGAATACCTGGTGGGCATCAAAGGACCGCTCACCACGCCGATCGGCGGCGGTTTCCGTTCTTTGAACGTCGCCCTGCGCAAAGCCCTCGACCTGTACGTTTGCCAGCGCCCGATCCGCTATTTTCCAGGCGTGCCTTCGCCGGTCAAGCGCCCCGAAGACGTGGACATGGTCGTCTTCCGCGAGAACACCGAAGATATATACACGGGCATTGAATTCGAATATGGCAGCGAAGCGAACCGGCGCTTCAGACAACTCCTGCAGGAACATTTCCCAGATGAGTACGCAAAAATCCGCTTTCCAGAGACGGCGGGGTTCGGCATCAAGCCGGTCTCCTACGAAGGCACGGCGCGCCTGGTGCGGGCGGCGATCTCCTGGGCGTTGCAAAACAGGCGCCGCAGCGTCACCCTGGTGCATAAAGGCAATATCATGAAGTATACCGAGGGCGCGTTCCGCAACTGGGGTTATGAAATCGCCGAGGGCGAATTCGGGGATAGAGTTTATACCTGGGCTGCCTGGGAACGCACCAAAGCCGAGAAGGGCGAAGAGTACGCCAATGCTGAACAAGAGGCAGCTCTTAACTCAGGCAGGTTGTTGGTGAAGGATGTAATCGCCGATATCGTCTTCCAGCAAACCATCACCCGCGCCCGGGAATTTGATGTGCTCGCCACCATGAACTTAAACGGCGATTATCTCTCCGACGCCCTGGCTGCCCAGGTGGGCGGCATAGGCATCGCTCCTGGCGGCAACATCAATTACGAAACCGGGCACGCGGTCTTCGAAGCCACGCACGGCACCGCCCCCAAGTACGCCGATAAAGATATGGTCAACCCCGGCTCGGTGATCCTCTCCGGCGAGATGATGTTTCGTTACATGGGATGGCACGAAGCTGCCGATCTGATCATCAAAGCCATGGAGAACACCATCCGCGCCAAGACAGTCACCTACGACTTCCATCGGCTGATGGAAGGCGCCACATTGCTCAAATGTTCGCAGTTCGGCGATGCCTTAATCCAACATATGGACGACTGATATCCCTTTGCTCGCTGATTTGCGCCATCCCTCCCGTCTGCGGGGGGATGGCGCTGTTGTTCCAGACATAGCAACCTTTACACGGCGAAAACAGCCGGCGCCTACCTCCCCGAACGCTGATTCTCACCCACAGTCAATCACGCACCCCAGCTGCCCACGAAAGGAAGGCTCCATAGTAAAATATTATTCTGATAAAAAAGGTCTGTATATACGATTTCTATGATTCAGGGAATTGAATCAAAACCACTATATCTGGGAGCAAGGCATGAGTGATATCAAAACCGCTTTCAGCGGTCTGGTAAGCTATCGCGGCCGCGTCGGGCATTTCAGTTTCATCTTGCACCGTCTCACTGGTCTGGGCACTCTCCTGTTCCTCATCATCCACATCCTGGACACCTCCACCGTCTATTTCTTCCCATCCCTTTACAACCATGCGATTGCCATCTACCGCAGCACGCCGATGATGATCGGGGAGATCATCCTGATTTTCTGCGTGATTTACCACGGCGTAAACGGGGCGCGCATTGCGCTGTTCGACCTTTTTTCACCGCGTGGATGGCAGGCAGGTGTGCAGGAGCGCTCAGCGCGCCTCACCTTTGGTATCGCCGTTGTCCTCTGGCTGCCAGCGGCGGCCTGGATGATGCGCAGCCTGTTAATCAATAATTTCGGCTGGTAGAAGCGAATGAGAGATGGATTGTTATATGTTCAAACACAAGCGGATTGCGACCCACCACCGCAGGAGGTCGCCATGAATCAATCTAAACCGATCCAGGATCAAACTCGCCTGGAAGCCATATCCTGGAAATGGATGCGCTACAGCGGGCTGCTGCTCATCCCCCTCGCCTGGGGGCATGTTCTCATTCAGGACGTGCTGGTGGGCGTGCACCAGATCGACCTGGATTATGTAGCCATGCGCTGGGCTACCCTTGGCTGGCGGCTGTACGACTTTCTCTTACTCGCTTTCGCATTTGCTCATGGAATGAATGGCCTGCGCCAGGTATTGCAAGACTACATTCGCCCACCTGCTCGGATGCGCCGTCTCACTGCAATCCTGTTTGGGGTATGGTTGCTGATCTCGCTCATCGGCGCGGCAGCCATTCTGGGAGGCGTGCGACAGCCATAGACGTCGCACCTCGATTGCGCAAATAAAAGGGCCTCCTGCGTGAAGAAGGCCCTTTTGCAAACCGGGGCAGCCTTGGCAATTTTGCAGTGACGCTGCAATGGTTGCTGCGATGAGACGACGATGTCAGCGGTGATGAAGCGGTGATGCGAGTGCGATGTGACTATGGCGTGGGAGTTGCCGTTGTGCTTACCTCCGGTACTGCCTGAGTTGGTGGCGCAGAGAGAGCAGCTGCGTCTTCCGCGGTGTTCGGCGCGCCCGCCAGCACCCAACGCACGATAATATCCAACAATTCGGGTTTGAGCGCCTTGGTGGGCGGCATGGGTCCCACCGGACTGTCAAGATCTTTGAGATCCTCGCGCTGAATCACCCGCAGCAGGATGCTGTTGGCGTCGCCGGGGATGACATTGTTGGGGTAATTATCCCCTGTGGTCATCACCTCTTCATAAGTTGCCATCAGATAATTGTTGTTTTTCTTGCCCGGGCGATGGCAAGAGAGGCAATAGCGCTTGAAGATGGGGGCGACGTGCACCGCGTACGAGGGCACTTCGTCTGGCGCCAGAGCAGGGATGGCGGCTGCCTGGGCGGCTTCTTGGGGGAGCTCCACGCGGTCATCCCAGTTGTAGCGCATGAAATTGACAATCGCCTGAATGTCTCCCCGACTCAGTTCGCCGCCATAACCCTTGCCAAAGGGCGGCATGCCCAAGCCTGGTTGTCCGTAATCTATAATATTGAAGAACGTGTCATCTGTGCGCGTGTACATTTCGTCCTGACTGTTGATGGCTTTGACCACCACCCCTTCCAACCCTTCGACGCCCTTGATCTCGCCACCCTCGCCCTCCGCGCCATGGCATTCGACGCAATGGATCGAGTACAGTTCCTCTCCAAGCGTGATCTGCTCGCTTAGCGTGGTGGCGATTGCCGTCTCCGCCTGCGGCGGCGTGGTTACCGCAGCCATGATCGTCAGCGCCACCATGCCCAGGACGATGGCGCTCATCAGGCTCACAGCCAGCTTGCGCTTCTTCCAATGGCGGAACGGGTTGCGATCATAGAACGGCAACAGGAAGAGTGCCAGCACCCCCAGCGTGGGCAAGACGAACGTGCCCACCCACTCCAGTTTTCCAGGCACAAATTCCAACAGTTGGAAGAGGAAAAGGAAATACCACTCCGGGCGCGGGATATAAGACGAATCGCTGGGGTCTGCTGGCGGCTCCGGTTTGACGCCAACAAAGGTCGCCAGCAAGATCAATAGCAGGAATAGCGAGAAAGCCACCAGCAGATCTTTGAATATAATGTCGGGCCAAAACTTCACGCCGCTGGCTTTGGCTTGCTTGTATTTTTCCAGGTATTCTTGTTCTTGTTCGGGAGTCACTTGAGAACTCCTGGAAGGCTAATCCCCATCTTTGGGTATCGAAGTAATCCCAATACGGATGACCAGATAAATATGGATGCCAATCATCGCTGCAATCAGCGCCGGCAGAAACCAGATGTGCACGGCGAAAAAGCGCGCCAGCGTAACGCCGCTCAAATCGGTGCCGCCGCGCAGCACGCGGGTGATGAAATCACCGATCAACGGCACTGTGCCGGCGATCTCAGTGCCAACGGTAGTCGCCCAATACGCGCGTTGATTCCAGGGCAACAGGTAACCGGTGAATCCCATCCCCAGCGTTGCCAACAGCAACACCACGCCGGTCAGCCAGGTAATTTCACGCGGGAATTTGTAGGCGGCAAAGAAGAACGTGCGCAGCATGTGCAGGAAGACCACCAATACCATCAGGCTGGCGCCCCAGTGATGGATGCCGCGAATCAGCCAGCCGAATGCCACCTCATTCATAATATATTGAATGCTGTTGTAGGCGTCTTTGGTAGAAGGCACATAATACACCGCCAGGAAAATCCCCGTCACCCCCTGGAGGATGAACAGGAACAATGAAGCGCTGCCCAGGGTGTAAAACCAGTTGACTTTAGGCACCTTCCGGTCAAGGGTGACGTTATAAATTGTGGTTAAACCCAAGCGCGCGTCGAGCCAGTGAAAGATTCTGGATGCCATGCCTACGCCTCAACAAAACGAATTAACAGATTCCCGTCTTCGAGCTTGGTTTCGTACTCGTCGAGCGGCCTGGGCGGCGGGCCTCCACCCACCCTGCCCTGGATATCAAAAATGCCATCATGACAGGGGCAATGGAAATTGGCGGCGTCCTCCTGCCAGTTCACCCGGCAACTCAAATGAGTGCAGGTGTTCGAGAAGACTTTATACTCGTCTGCGGTGTAGCGCACCACGTAAGCACCGTAGCTGTTGACCGTCTTCTCCCACCCGTTCACCTTACTACGGGTGAAATTGAACAGGGTTGGCTTTCCTATCGGGTAGTTCTCCAGCGGGCCCAACGGAATCCAGGCTTCCCCCTCCTGTTTTTTCGCAGCTGGCGCAATAATATAACCAACCGCTGGCAACCCAATCACAGCCGTCATGAGCGCGCCGATGGCGCCCAAGACTACCTTGACGAACTGACGGCGACCTAATTCGCTCGATTCAGCCATAGCGCGTTCCCATCCGGGCAAGCTTAAACACCGGGGATTTCCCTGACCGCCTGAATTGTAGAACAAAACTCCGCTGTATTATAAGGACATCTGAAACCAAAAAACGATGATTATTGTCACTTTTCCCTCATATCAATCACGTCAATAATTAAACTCAGCGCGAGGTGAGAGGTGCATACGATTGCCTCACCTCGGAATTCTGTCAGAACGGGCTCGGCAAGCGAGTCAGTCAATCGTCAAAGGAGGCGCTATGGGGCTCAGCCGCAGAGTTGGATTCTTTCAGGGCTTGCGGTATCAGGGACGCGGCCCGATGATTCATTGGATGCTACACCGTATCAGCGGTCTCGCCATCCTGCTTTTCGTGGGACTGCACGTTACCGCTTCTTTCTTCATGCAGCAAACCGGCAGCGATCTGGCGACCACGCTCAACACCGTTTACGAGTCATGGATGTTCCAGATTGTGGTCGCTTTTGTGGTGCTCTTCCACGCCCTCAACGGATTGCGCATCGCCCTGTTGGATTTCTGGCCCGAATTTCACAATCATGTCGATGAAAGGCGGGCGATGTGGCTGCAATGGTCTATCTTTATCCCCATCTATAGCCTGACCGTGTACTTCCTGATCGTTGTCGGTCTGGGCGGCGGCTGATCTGACCGGAAGGGAGCACAAACATGCGCGCTCGCATTATTCAACCTGCGGTGAGCTTTGAATATGTGATGTGGATCTTCACCCGAATTTCGGGGATTGCCATGATCTTGCTGGCGCTGCTTGGGCTCGCCGGAGCCCTGATCATGGGCGCCCGCCTGCAAATGGACCTGGCTACCTTGATGCGCTGGACGTTCTTCCCCAACCCCAACCACGTGGTCAACAGCAATATCCCCGACGTCAGCATCGGCTGGGCAACCGCCTACTGGCAAATTATCCAGATGGTCACCATTTTCTTCGCCGCCTCACACGCCTATAACGGCTTGCGGGTTGTGTTGGAAGACTTCATCGGTAGTTCTCTGCTACGCCCGCTGGTGCGAGGCTTGATCTTTCTGCTGTGGCTGTTCTCGATCATCATGGCGGTGTACGTTATCCTGGCTTCCTGAAAAGTGGATACATCCGGTTATAATTGGAGGGGTCATCAGACGAAACGTCTTCCATCCCGATTTATCCTGGGCATTTTCGAAGAGGCTCAGTGGTGGGATGGGATCAGCAAAATATTTAAGGTATTCGCAATCACAGGACAGCAGGCGCTCAGGCGGTAGAATTGAGCATAAACCCCTGTTGCCCATGAGCGCGTAAACCTTCAGGAGAAACTTTATGAAGATACACCAGCACGATGTCCTGGTGGTGGGGGCGGGAGGAGCTGGACTGATGGCGGCGTTGTATGCCTCCAAAAGCGCCAACACCGCCGTTCTCAGCAAGCTATACCCCACCCGCTCGCATACCGGCACTGCCCAGGGCGGGGTTGGAGCGGCGCTTGGCAACGTCGAAGAGGATCACCCGGAATGGCACACCTACGACACCGTCAAAGGCAGCGATTACCTGGGGGATCAGGATGCCATCGAATTTATGTGCAGCGAAGCCGTGCAGGCGATCTATGAATTGGAGCACATGGGATTGCCTTTCTCGCGCACGCCGGAAGGTAAGATAGACCAGCGCCCGTTCGGCGGACATACCAATAACGTCACCGGAAAACCGGTGCGACGCGCCTGTTACGCCGCCGACCGCACCGGTCACATGATCTTACAAACCCTATATCAGACCTGCATAAAGAACAAGGTCACCTTCTTCGACGAGTTCCAGGTGGTTGACCTGATCCTGGTCAACGGCATGGCGGCGGGCGTGGTAGCGGTCGAGCTGGCAACTGGAGAGTTTCATATCTTTCGCGCCAAGGCGATTATCTTCGCCACTGGCGGTCACGGGCGTATTTGGGAGATCACCTCCAACGCCTACGCTTACACCGGCGACGGCGTGGCTATAGCCCTGCGCAACGGCATCCCTGCTGAAGATATGGAGTTCTTCCAGTTCCACCCCACCGGAATCTACCGGCTGGGCATTTTGATCACCGAGGGAGTGCGCGGCGAGGGCGGCGTGCTCATCAACGGGCGCGGCGAGCGCTTCATGACCAACTATGCGCCTACGGTCAAAGACCTGGCTTCGCGCGACGTGATCAGCCGCGCCATGTACCTTGAGATGGCTCAAGGGCGCGGCATCAACGGCGAATGGTACCTGTACCTTGACGTCCGCCCGGAGACCGTCAATCACTATGCTGCGTTAGATGGGCGGAAGAGACCCGATGGCTCGCCTTACGTGGTCACCGCCGAAGAGCTGCTTGGCAAGCTGCCGGACATCATCGACTTCTGCCGCACCTATCTGGGGGTGGACCCCATGACCCAACCCATGCCGGTGCAGCCTACCGCCCACTATGCCATGGGGGGTATCCCCACCAACAAGTACGGTCAGGTGGTCATCGATGAGCAGAACCGCGTCTTGCCCGGGCTGTACGCCGCCGGCGAGGTAGCCTGTGTTTCCGTCCATGGCGCCAACCGCCTGGGCACCAACTCGCTCCTGGATTTACTCGTCTTCGGCAAGCACGCCGGACTGAGTGCCGCCGAGTATGCCAAGGGGGCGAGTTTCCAGCCCCTGCCAGCCGACGCCGCCGACCCTGCCCGCCAGCAGTTCGATGCCCTCCTGAACAGCACCGGCAGCGAAAACCTGATGGACATCGCCACTGAGATGAAGCAGACGATGATGGAGCACGTCGGTGTCTTCCGCACCGAGCAAGGTATGCGCCAGGCGTTAGCCAAGATTGGCGAGTTGAAAGAGCGCTTCCGCCATGTGCGCATAAGCGATCGCGGCAAGATCTTCAATACCGAACTGTTGAACGCCTGGGAATTGGGCAATTTGCTCGACCTGGCTGAGGTGACCACCGTCTCCGCGCTGGCTCGTCAGGAGAGCCGCGGCGCCCATGCCCGCGACGACTTCCCCAAGCGCGACGATGTCAACTGGTTGAAGCATACCCTGGCATGGATGCGCGATGGCAAGATCGAGCTGCGCTACAAGCCGGTGGTCATCACCAAATTCGAACCCAAGGAACGCGTGTACTGAGAGGCATGGATGCACTATGCAGGTGACATTGAAAATCTTCCGCTACAACCCAGAGCAGGATCGCAAACCGCGATATCAGACCTATCAGGTGGAGGCTCAGCCCACCGATCGTGTCCTTGACCTGCTGGAATACGTCAAGGGGCATATTGACGGCACGCTTTCCTTCCGCCGCTCCTGCGCTCACGGTATTTGCGGCTCCGACGCCATGCGCATCAATGGACGCAACCGCCTGGCTTGCAAGGTGCTGGTCAAAGACCTGCAAACCAACAAGATTACCATCGAGCCTTTGCTCGGCTTGCGCGTCATCAAGGATATGATCGTGGATATGGAGCCATTCTTCGAGCACTACCGCTCGGTAAAACCATATCTGATCAATGATGACCCGCCGCCACAGCAAGAACGCCTGCAAAGTCCCGAGCAGCGCGCCCGCTTCGACGACACCACCAAGTGCATCCTGTGCGCCGCCTGCACCACCTCCTGCCCATCCTTCTGGGCTAACGGGCAGTATGTTGGTCCTGCTGCCATCGTCGCCGCCCATCGCTTCATTTTTGACAGCCGCGATCAGGGTGCTGCCGAACGCCTGAAAATCTTGAACGACCAGTTCGGCGTCTTCCGCTGTCACACGATCTTCAACTGCACCGAAGCCTGTCCGCGCGACATTCAGATCACGCAAGCCATTGGCGAGGTCAAGCGCGCCATCGCCACCGGCAGGCTGGACTAGAAAAAATCATATGATATTGGCATCACCTGGCTGGTGATTGGTCCTCGCAAAGCGTCTGCGCCGAGGTTAAAAGCCCATGATATAATTTGAGACACGCCCCAGTAGCTCAAAGGACAGAGCGAGGCTCTCCTAAGGCCGAGGTTGTGGGTTCGACTCCCGCCTGGGGCGCTGCGGCGACACCTTACGAATTTGTAAGGCACACTTGTATTTTCAGGACGTTTGAATATAATATATATTGTCAAACGTCTGGGTGCCCCCCTCACCCAGGCGTTTGACTTTTTCTCCCCCTCGGTTCCTTTTCCGCTGAGTAAAATCCTGCATAGAAGCACGCCGTTGCCTCGCGTACAAGCCTAGAAATGGGCTCGCAGTGCTGCTCGCGCAGCATGGTAACCGCACATACCATGTACCCCGCCCCCTGGAGGAGTCGAAGAAGAACAGAGGTACACACCCTTCAGCGGTGTGCTGTAGGGTACCAGCCGCGCAACCGGTCGGGTGAATAGCTGCCGCCAATCCTGCACGCCACCGTTGATATCTCCCCCAATATAGTTGGGGTTGTACTGCTGCATGTCAACGGTGGTGAAAGCGTGCCTCGCCAATACACAATCGCGAAAACCCGGTGCAAAACGCTCGATCTGCGCCTCGATCGCCGTGGTCATATCCACCCGCGAGCCATGGGGCACATGACAGTAAGCCCAGGCGGTATGCTTCCCGTGCGGCGCACGGCTGGGATCGAAAAGACTCTGCTGCGCCAGTAGAACAAAAGGCTTTTCGGGCAAGTCGCCGCGGAAGACCGCCCGTTCAGCCGCGGCTATTTCTTTAAATGAACCTCCCACATGCACCGTCGCTGTGTCTCGCAGTTCCGGCGCGCTCCAGGGAATGGCTTCGCTCAAAGCATAATCCAGCTTGAACACGCCGGGTCCATAGCGGTAGCGTTCAAGCTGCCTGCGGTAACGAACCGGTAGCGCCTCCGCGGCAAGTTCGAGCAATTGTCGCGGGGTGATATCCAGCAGCGTGACCCGCGACCGCGGCAGTTCACGTAGCGACCTGACCATCCAATTGGTAACAATTTCGCCCCCCAGCGTTCGAAAATAACCAGCCAGTGCATCAACAATCGCTTGCGAGCCGCCCCGCGCCAGCGGCCATCCATACCTGTGCCCTAGGATTCCCTCGACAATAGCGAAGGAGGAGGTCAACGGATATTCCAGCGGCTGGATGGCATGCGCCGCCAAGCCGGCAAACAGCGCCCGCGCCGCTTCGCCGCGGAACAGGCGCTGCGCCAGGCGCGTGGCTGGTTGCAATGCTGCCAAGCCGAAACGCGCCAGTGTTAAAACATGGTGCGTGAGCGGTCGCGGCGAGAGCACCGCCGTTGCAATTTTGTCCCACCCCTCCACCAGTGGTTGCATGAAATGGATATAAGCTGCCCGGTCTTCTCCCAGCCGCTGCGCAGTTGCCGACACCGATGACTCAACCCAGACCGCTGTTCCGTCATCCAGCGCATGAGCAAATGCCAGCGGTGGATAGAGCCACTCCAGACCGTATTCCTGCAGCGGTAAGGCGCGGAAGAAAGGCGAGCTCACCCCCAGCGGATGAATGGCAGAACAGATATCGTGTCGGAATCCCGGCAACGTAAGCTCGGCGGTGCGTGCGCCACCGCCGAGGCTCTGCTTGCCTTCGACCACCAGCACTTTGCAGCCCGCCTGCGCCAACGTAATCGCCGCTGCCAGCCCGTTTGGACCAGAACCGACGACAACAGCATCATACTCACGCTCAACGGATAGCATCATTGTCAACTCGCGGACAGATGCAGTCGGTCGGTCCAATCAAGCGCGCGAACCGTCACAGCTGCATCCACCAGTACGAATATTGTAATACGCGCTTCGCGATTAGCTGGGCTGACGTCTCCCCAAGAGCCTGCGCAACCTGCGCACTGGCGCAGCCAGCAGATAGAAAACAGTGCGGATGCCGGCGTTTTTCCACAGGTTCCTGGCTTCTGACCACTGCAGGCGTGGGTCGATCAAAGATTTGGTCATCACCACCTGACCGCGAACCCCGAGATGCCCGGCAAGTTCGGTGAGCACGTGCATCCAGATCTTATCCTGCTGAGCCGAGCTACCAAGGAAACGGTTGAAGAACTCATACAGCGGATCGCTGGCGCGGCTCTGCTCCAGCACCTGGGCTACCACGGCGCCGTCTTCCTCATAGGCGCTGAACGTGTTCCAGCCTGAGAGAGGATGACCCTCCGGGCACATCACAGTGAACGATTCGGCGTCTGCGTAAAGCACCATCACCCCGGTTGAAACCGGCAACAGGCTAGGCATGCCGGGCAGCGGCGGTACCTTGGCATCGATCAGCAGTACCTCGCCGGGCTTGATGCCAGACATGGTTGGATAAAAACGGTTTTCGGCGGGCTGAAACCTGGGAAAGTTCGCTTTCCACACCTCCATCACCTGGCTGGGGGTCAAATCAACTCCGCTCAGGCGCACTTTGAATGTTTTCTGCCACAACTGACCAAAACCCTGGAGCGGCGAAACGGGTTGACGTCCATCAACATTGATGTTCATCGCTCCTTGCGGCGCGCCAGATACGCTCATGCGCGCCGTTGGCGGCGCCCAGGCATCCTGCGGGCGAGCGGCTGTTGGCATCTCAGGCTCGGCATGTGACATGATCATCTCCTCGTCGGTCAAGGAAGAATGGGATGGTTCATCAGGGCAACCATCCCTGCTACGCCTTACCCCTACTTAGACCCCAATCCCGCCAGTGCGCTGGCTTCATCAGTAAAAATGGCGATTGCCTCGTTCAGGCGGGTAAGCTTGAAGATCTGCTGATAGTGATCACTCAAACCATAAGCTGCTAGCCGCTGTTTCTGCCGGTTGGCGCGGATGAGCAAGGTAACCAACAAGCCAATCCCAGAACTGTTCATGTACTCCAGACCTTCAAAGTTCAGCAAGAGATTCTGCGCACCGGCGCTGCTGGCTTGAGTATAGGCATCCATCAACACATTTTCCGCAAAGGCGTTTACTTCGCCGTGGATATCCAGAATGAATGTATTGGAATCAGCCTTTCTGACGTTCATGCTGGCATTCACTTTGCTCATCTTTCCTCCTCGAATGGCTCAGATTCTATTGATATCCCTATCTGACCTGCGATGTTGCCAGCAGGTCAGCCTGGTTCAGATGGGCGATCATCATGCCCCTCTGGCAGGTTGAAGATCAACTCAACCGTGTGATGAATGCCATCGTTTACGTCGCGCATCTCATCCACCATGCTCTTAATGAGAAACAATCCCCACCCCCGCGGCGACTGTAAACCCGCCAGTTTGGCTTCCAGGTCGGGAGTTTCAGGAGGCGGGATTTCCCGCCCTCCACCCTGATCGGTGATCAATACCGACAAGGCTGAAGCCGAAAGGCGCACCTCGATCTTGAAAGTCAAATCTGGGCGATATTGATTGCCATGCTCAATGGCGTTCATCGCCGTTTCAGCCACCGCGGTCTTAAGGCGCTGCAGATAAGGTTCTGGCAAATCAATCCCCCCGACGGCTGCGACAACCTTCTCCATAGCCAGGATCTCGTTGCCAGAATCGCTGCTCAAGCTGAAATTCGCCAATGTCCGCCATGACTGCTTAGAAGAATGATCGCCCATCTAAATAATCCAAACCCCTGATCGCTGATTAATGCCTGGTAGATCAACCAGACAAATCATATCAAATCCCTGTTCGGATATCGTTACGAAAATCGTTACGGTCGAATTTCGTAACAAGTATGGTGTAAAATAAACCTTAAAGAAAGGAATAATCTGGTTGTCCCGCCTCGCAATTTACACGTTTGGCGCCCCGCGCATCGAAGAGGATCAGGTGCAAATCCAGGTCGACACGCGCAAGGCGATTGCGCTGCTCGTTTTCCTGGCTATCCAGGGCTCGAGCCACCGCCGCGAATCGCTGGCAACGCTGCTCTGGCCCGATTATGACCAGGCGCATGCGATGGGCGCCCTGAGACGTACGCTCTCGGCGTTGCGCAAGGCGCTGGGGGGTGAATTTCTGGAAATCAGCCGCGATAGCGTTGGCTTCGCGCCTGGAAGCCTTTTGTGGGTGGATGCACATGAATTCCACAGCCTGCTTGGCGAGTGGAAAAGCCATGGTCATAGCAGCAACCAGGTCTGCCAACGCTGTATGCCCGCCCTCGAGCAGGCGGTGCATCTTTATCAGGGGGACTTTATGCTTGGCTTTACCCTGCGAGATAGCATTGAATTCGACGACTGGCAATTCTTCCAGCGCGAAGAATTGCGTCGCGAACTGGTGAACGCGCTGGAAAAGCTAACGCTGGGGTACGCCGCCCAGGGTGATTTTCAACAGGCGATCCAGGCAGCCAAACGTCAACTCGTCCTCGATCCGCTGGATGAGCCTGCCCATCGCCAGCTCATGAAATTGTATGCGCAAGCTGGGCAATACCACGCCGCATTGCGTCAGTACCAGGAGTGCGCCCGTATCCTGCAAGAGCAATTGGGCGTTTCTCCGCTGGAGGAAACCACCCGTTTGTTCCACGCGCTTAAGGAGCAGCGAAGCGACAGCCCGGTTTCAACCCCAATCGAGGTTGTGCGCGAAGTCGCTCCCTCCTCGCCGGAAATACAGATGCCTGTGGTCGGGCGCGAGGTCGAGTTGCAGAGTTTGATGAAGGCTTACCGCGCGGTCAAGGAAAACGGCTATTTCATCGCCATTGAGGGCGAAACCGGCTCAGGGAAAACGCGCCTCGCAGAGGAATTTATCGCGACTGCGCGCCTATCGGGGGCAAGGGTGGCATCGGCGCGCTGTTACCCCGACCAGGATAACCTGGCGTACGCCCCAATTGTCGAGGGAATGCGCCGCGCCATCCAGGAGATGTCTGGAAGCGGCTGGCAGAGAAGCGTTCCAGGGTTATGGTTGAAAGAGGCGGCGCGGCTTTTGCCGGAACTGGGGACAATCGCAGGCGAAACCGGGGCAGATGTTGCGTTGAACAGCCCTGGCGCCCAGATTCGCTTCTACGAAGGGGTGTCCCAGGTGCTGCTGGCGCTTTGCGGCGCTGACCCGCCAGGGGTGCTATTCCTGGATGATCTACAATGGGCTGATGAAGCCACTCTGGACTTCTTATCCTATGCAGTCCGCAGATTACCCGGGCGCCCGCTGTTGATCCTTGCGACCTGGATTGGGCAAGACCTGTCAGCGGACCATCGCCTGCTGCGCATCTTGAGCGAAGCCCAGCGCATTGGTCTGGCTGAATGCCTCCATCTCTCCCGTCTGACGCCAGAGGCGGTCAGCCTCCTGGTGGAAACCGCCATTCCTGTATCAGGGATGGATTTGCAAACCATCAGCCGCCGCCTCTACCAGGAAAGCGAGGGATTACCTTTCTTCGTTGTGGAATACCTGATTGCACTGCAGCAAGAAACCGCTCTGTATCCCGATGAAGCATGGTCAATACCTGCCGGGGTGCGCGACCTGATAAGGGCGCGGCTGGAGCTGATTGGAGAAGCGGGCAAGCAGCTTTTACAGACCGCGGCGGTGATCGGTCGCTCGTTCGACTTCGAAACCCTGCGCGACGCCAGCGGTCGCACCGAGGAAGAGACAGTAGCCACGCTTGAAAATTTGATCGAGCGCGGCATGATTCGAGAAACGTTACCCCCAGGGCTAGAGGTTGGTTGGCGCGATCTGCGCTATGATTTCAACCACGACAAAGTCCGCTCTTTGGTGTACGCCGAAACCAGCCTGACCCGCAGGCGCTTATTGCATCACCGCGTGGCTCAAGCGCTGATCCAGCGCGCCCGTGGTCGCCATGACGCTTACGATCTGCTCGGGCAAATCGCCTACCACCTGAAACAAGGCGGGCATGCTCTGGAAGCGGCTGAATACTATCGCCGGGCAGCCGACCACGCCCGCGCCATCCACGCCAACGCCGACGCCCTGGCAAACTATCAATCTGCGCTGGCGCTGGGCAACCCCAACACCGCCAGCCTGAACGAGGCGATTGGCGACATGCAGACGTTACTCGGCGATTACAGCGCGGCTCTGCGGAGCTACGACGCCGCTGCAGCGCACTACCAGGCGCAGCTCAAGCCGCTGGCGCGCCTGGAACACAAACTGGGTGAACTTTACGCTCGCTTGGGAGACTGGGAACGCTGCGAGAGCCATTTTCAGATCGCAGCCGAAGCTCTGACTACAGAAAACGACCTGGTTGCTCTGGCACGCCTGTACGCCGATTGGAGCCGAACGGCTCACCGTCAAGGGCAGGCGAGGCGCGCCGAAGAGATGGCTGAACGCGCCTTAAACCTGGCAACATCTGCCAATAGCACTTTAGCTCTGGCTCAGGCACAGAATGTGTTGGGCATTCTGGCGCGGGCGCGCGGCGGGCTGAGCAGCGCCATCTGCCATCTCGAAGCCAGCCTGGCAGCAGCGCAAAACGCAGACGAAGTCGCCGCTCAGATCGCGGCGCTGAATAACCTCTCTCTGGCATACGCGGATCAGGGCGAGTTGACACCAGCCATTCAGTGCGCCAAAAACGCCCTTCAGCTCTGCCAGGCGCTCGGCGACCGCCATCGCGAGGCGGCTCTGCACAACAACCTGGCAGACCTGTATCATATGGACAACCAGGCTGATCTATCTATGCATCATCTGAAGCAGGCGGTGGCGATCTTCGCCGAAATTGGCGAAGCCGGGTACGAGCAGGCTCAACCGGAGATCTGGAGGCTCATGGAGTGGTAGCCGTTTCAAAGCGAGCCCATCTGAGGCTCGCACGGAGGCAGAGCATGGGGCAGGCATCGCGCCTGCCCCAACGCTTAACGTCTATCGAGTTGGTCGGATTTGATTTACGCCTTCCAGCTCCGGCGCTCAACACCGTAAAGACGCCGTCTACGGGCAGACCTGCAGGGTGACATCGTCCACGTACATGGTGGTCACATCGCCCAAGCCGTCGTTATAGACACCGAATTGCACCCGAATCGTCGTGCCCGCATAACGCATCAGATCCCATGTATAGTAAGTCCACACCTGGCTGTTGCTGCGCTGCCAGAGCAGGGTATCAATCCAGTTGCCATAACGATCGAGCACCAGCACGTACTGCACATCTCGATCCACCGCCCGCTCGCTGATCGGATAGACCCACATCCCCAGCGTGGCGCTGGTTGCCAGCCCTTTGATCGGCGAGACCTGGTAGGCATCCGAGTAGCTAAAGCGATTGTGTGCGGTATAGATAATGCCCGTGCGCATGGAGCGGGCACCGGTGTGGAAGTTGCGGGTGGAGTAGCCAGCCGAGAAAGCAGTGATGGGGATGCCCCAATCGCTGTTGGTCTCGAAGCTGTTATTCTCGAACTTCTCCGAACAAACTCCAGGCGGAGGCGGAGTGGCTGTGGGAAGCGGTGTGGGAGTGGGAGGCGGCGGGCTGGTCGGAGTAACCTCGGGCAGGCAGATATCCAGCACGGCGTCATCAATGAACATGGTGGTGACGCGCTTTACATTGTTTACCGGTCCGTTATTGAAGGTGCCAAACTGGATGCGGATCGTCCTGCCGGCAAACTCCATCAGGTTGAAGCCGACCTGCCGCCAGGTGGGATCGTTTACCCGGCTGGGCAAGCCTCCTGGCAACTCGGCGGAATCAGCTTTGGTGAGCCATTTCAAAATATTGCCCGACGTGTCCAGTACTAAAACGTACTGCAAATCCCCATCCAACGGAGCGTCCGTCCAGCTCGTTCCTGCTTCGGGCAGCCTCAGGGTCGCCGCGACAGCCTCGGGCTCCTCGGTGAGGCGATACACCCAAAATCTCAGGTTGGCGCTCTCAGCGTTGGCGGGGATGGTTACCTGCTGATAGAAGTCTGAGTAGCTGAAAACATCCGCCCGGGTATAGATGATACCGGTGCGCATCGAGCGCGTCCCGGCAGGGGTGTGATTGACATAGGTGCTGTAACCGGCAGGGTATTTGGTGGGCTGGATGACCCAGGAACCGTTGACCTCGAAGTTGGAGTTGCCGAAATAATTCTCGCAGGTTTGCGTGGGCAGCAACGGCATGGCAGGGTTGAAAGCGCATAGCTCCAAAGCGAGATCATCGGCATAGACAGCGGTCACCCCTTCATAGCCGTCGTTGAAAACGCCCACTTCAAGCTTGATTGTCTGCCCGGCGTACTTGCTCAGATTGAACTCGTAGTAGCGCCAGTCGCGCTCATTGCTGCGCATCCACAGCAGGGTTTCTAACAAATCGCCATTGCTGTTGCGCACCAGCACATATTGGGCGTCGCTGCTGGCGGCGGCTGTGTCAATATCGGGCATGAACTCCTGCTCGATCATGCCGGTGGCGACTGCATCCTGGCTGATCGGATACAGCCACAGGCGCAGCAGCGCGCTGGCAGCCCCGGCGGGAAGGGTGACCTCCTGCACGGCGAATGAATAACCCTGGCGATTTTCGGCGCCGGTAGTGATCCCAGCCAGCAAAGAACGCCCACCCGTATGCGCCACGGCGGTGGTGAAGTAGGCGTCGGAGAGCTGCCAGCCCTGGACGTTTTCAAAGCCGCCGTTGACTAACGCCTGCGGACAGGCTGGAAAGCCCAGGAAATTTTGCGAGCCGGCTGCGCCGTTCACTTCGACCTGGTTGACCGCTGGCGAGAACACGAATCCCGCCTTGGATGGCGCCAGAGCATAGCTGCCGGCGCTCAAACCGTTCAGCGTGTAATAGCCATTCTGATCTGTGCTGGCAGTGTGCCCAAACTGATCGTTGACGGTCACCGCTGCGATTGGCTGACCCTGTTCGTCGGTGATGCGACCGGTAATCGCAAAGCCGAGCTTAGCCATGATCGGCAGGTATAACTTGCGCGGCGGCATGCTCTGAGCCGGGGGCGCTTCGATCTGTTTGCCCTGGGCGACCAGCGTTCCAGGGACGAGCAGCACCCCGATCAAGAATATTTGAAATAAACGTTTCATCTCAAGCCTCCTGGGGAAAAGTGGTAGGCGAAACTACTCAAAATCCATCTGCCTGGTGTGTGGGTGGACAACACAGCGACAACAGACAAAATAAACAAGTCGAACAGACACCTATAGGGTATACAATCCGGCGCAAAAAGTCAACAGCGATTGTTGACAGATATGCGAGGTACTTGGAACCATTCGCCACGAATTTCGTATGTATTCTCAGATGCCTGGTTTGATCCTGTCCAGGCAAACCGTTGCCCTTCGTGTCCAATTTTAGGGTTAGATCATGAGGAGATGAGAAGATGAGACTGCTCATTCGCTGGTTGATCACTATTGCCGCGGTTGCGGCAGCCGCCTGGATAGTACCAGGCATCGAGGTTGAGCCGGAGGCAAAGGCGTTGCTGATCTTTGCGATGTTTGCGGTAATCCTGGCGCTGGTCAACGCGGTCATCCGTCCCATCCTGGCGTTGCTTTCATGCGGCTGCATCATCGCCACGCTGGGCTTGTTCATGCTGGTCATCAACGCCGTGTCCTTATTACTGGCATCCTGGATTGCGCAGCAATTCGGCGTGGGTTTTGTGGTACACGGCTTCTGGCCCGCCTTTTGGGGTTCCATCATCATCAGCATCGTATCCTTCGCCCTCTCTCTATTGCTCCCCGACCCCGACAAAAAGTCCTAAGACTGTCTCTGCCGTAAGGCACACTTATTGCACCGCTCAAAGCACCAGGCTGCTCAGGCGTTCGCCCCATTTCGACCTGGTGCTTGAGCGATTCAATCTATCGTCAGAGATAGCGCAGTCAACCGCATGGCTATTATGAAGCGGATAGAAGTCCGCTATCTGTCGTATAATGTACGATAAGCACAGGAGCAGTCCGCGTTCCAGGAGGAGTTCTATGGACATCATCCGCCAATACTCGAACAAGCCGTGGGTGGTCTTTTTGGTAGCATTGGTGGTAGGGTTGATCATCGGCATCTTTATCCTGGGATACTGGCTTTGGCCGGTGGACTGGTACGATTCTGCGGTGAGCCAACTGCGCAGCGACCTGAAAGAGGAATGGCTGCGCCTGGCGATTGATTCGTTCGCTGCCAATCCCGATGCGAACCTGGCGGTAGCGCGGTACCAACAACTGGAAGCAGATGCCCCGTCCCTCCTGGCTACCGTGCAGGCAAACCCGGGCGCTCAAGACATGACGCAGGTGCAGGCATTCGCCGCCATCGTTCAGGCTCAAGCAAGCCCACCCGCTGCAGCACAGCCCGAGGGCGAGGGCTTCCCCACTGGCTTGTTGATCGCGCTGATCATATTAGCCATCCTGCTTTTCATCGGGGTGGTGGCGTTCCTGGTCATGCGCCTGCGCAGCAGGGCGTACGCTGGCGAGCAGCCGACGGCGGTGGGCGAACTGTTCCTTGCCCAAGAAGAAACGCTTGAAGAAACCCCAGCGGAGGAAGAAACTGAAGCAGTTTCAGTTGCCCAGACAGCAGAAGCGGAGCTGCCTGAGATGCAGGCTGAAGAAACCCCGCCCGCAATCGGGCAGGAGCCTGGCGAGGCGGTCGAGCAGGGCGTTGAGCAAACCGGCGAAGCCGCAGTAGAGAGCGAGATTACACCTGCCGCAGAATTCGGGTTTGAACCGCTCGAAGAAGCCTCGGCTTTGTCGCCCGAACAAGAGCTGTCTAAGTTCTACTATGACCTTGCCTACATCGAAGGCATCGGCCCGGTATACGCCGAGAAACTGAAAGCAGAGGGGATTGATACCCCGCGGGCGCTGCTGGAGCGCTGCGCATCTGCCAAAGGTCGGCTGGAGGTAGCTACAGCCACCGGCATCAGCGAAAAGCTGATCTTGAGATGGGTAAATCACGTCGACCTGTTTCGCATCAAAGGCGTCGGAGCCGAATACGCCCATCTATTGGAGGCGGCAGGCGTGGATACGATCAAAGAACTGGCGGCGCGCAATCCGTCCAACCTGTATCAGCGCCTGGTGTCGATCAACATGGACAAACGGTTGGTGCGCAAGCTGCCGTTCCCCTCTCAGGTGGCAAACTGGATTGAACAGGCTCAGCAGTTGCCGCAAGTGGTCACATACTGATGCGTAATAGACGGCTGGCAGGTATTCTGATCTTGTTGCTGATCAGCGCCGCCGTTCTCATCGCCCTCTCGATCTCGTATCTTTCTCAACGGCACCAGGCGCTGCAAACTGAGGCGTTCCTGGAAGAAGAATTTGAACAGGCGCGGCAAGAGATGGTGGATTCCACCATTGTCGCCCGCGGAGTCAAGCAGCCGGACGTGGTGCGCGCCATGCGGGAAGTGCCGCGCCACGCCTTCGTCCCTGAGGAATACCTCGATCAGGCTTACGACGATCACCCCCTGCCGATCGGTTATGGTCAGACCATCTCGCAACCCTATATCGTTGCCTGGATGACCGAGCTATTGGAGCTACAACCAGGGGAAAAGGTGCTCGAAATCGGCACCGGCTCGGGTTACCAGGCGGCGGTGCTGGCTGAACTGGGCTATGTCGAAGTCCACTCGATAGAAATCGTGCCAGAGCTGGCTTCAAGCGCAGCCGAGCGCTTGAAAAAACTGGGCTACACCGAGGTGAACGTCCGTCAGGGCGATGGATATTATGGATGGGAAGAGCACGCCCCCTTCGATGCCATTATCGTCACCGCCGCGCCCGATCATCTGCCCGCTCCCTTGGTCGCCCAGCTCAAGGACGGCGGTCGCCTGGTGATCCCGATTGGTCCGCCGGGCGGCTACCAGTCGTTGTGGAAGTTCGTGAAAATTGGGGAAGACCTGAAGGCATACAACCTGGGAGGGGTGGCTTTTGTCCCACTCACCGGTGAGGGAGTCAAACAGGGTCCCAAGGTGCCTCTGCCATTACCATGAGCCAGGCGCCCGCGTAGCACATCACGCCCGCCATCAGCACCCAGCTATATCCGAAGGTGAGCGCCAGGAGAGCAGCCAGCACCGAGGCGACCACGGAGAACGTGCCATTGACTGCCCATACCCAAGGGATGAGGAAATGCGTTGCCAATGACTGTTGTGGATAGCGCCTGGTCAACCACCGGATTCCAGCCGGAAAGGGGATTCCCATCAAGAAGCCCAATGGCGCCAGCGTCAGGATGGCTATCGCCAGGCGCAAGCTCAGCCGGAATCCCAGAGTGAGGGAGAGCAGGCGCGGCAAGATCCAGGGGGTGGATAGCGCAAATAAAATCAACAAGCCCAGCGCCAGACGGGCGGGTATGGCGCTGCTCAGGCGGCTGCCAAGCCCGGAAAAGAGCAGTAAAGAAAAAAGCACAGCAGTCATGGCATAGGCTGGCTGCCCCAGGTAGAGGATAAAACGCTGTATCAACGGGATTTCTACCAGCAAGTAAGCCAAGCCGATCATGGCAAAGTAGAAAAACGGCTTCCAGCCAGAGCCGCGCGCTGATCTCCGCCGCAGGCGGACGAAGACAACCGGCAGCAAGATCAAGGCTGTACTCAGCAGCAAAGACACCCCCAATAAAGCCAGCAAGACGAAATAGCCGGCGCCCCCGAAAGGTTGCCAGGTTTTGCCAAACTCTGCCAGCACTTGAGGCGCTTGAGACCACTTGAAATAATGACCGAAGAATGGGCGATCATCGTCCGGCGGAGAGACATCGTATTGGTAATTGCGATAAAAAGCCTGGCGCGGCTTGGTCTGTAATAATTCCACAAACGCCTGATAGTAGACCGGTTCGGGCAGGATGTTGTATTGATTGACCTCATCAGGACGGACATCCGGCGCGTAAATCAGGTCAAAGGCACGCTCTGCTGCAAACTGTCGCACCAGGCTAAGTTCATCGGGATTGAAAGGCTGCTTCTTGATCAGAAGCGTAGCCGTGTTGTAGCCGCGCAGGGCAACGATCTGCTGCGCCGGGTCGTATCCGGAGCGTTCCAGGGCGGTGACAGCCAGGGCGAAGGCGCGCAGGCACTCGCTGGGGGGCGATTGAAGCCAGCGGTCGACAACCAGGATGCCATCCGGCTGCAAGTGCGCCAGGGCGTCCAGAAAAGCTTCGATCGTGTAGCGATAATTTTCGCTCAGGCTATAAGCCCCTGAGCGCACCGGATGGTAAGAGGTGGTCAGCGAACGGACGATCAGATCAAATTGCTCAGCGGCAGCGCGCAGATAACTACGCTCCGACTCAATCACAACTGTGACGCCCGGTTGGCGATAGATGTGCGCCGCCGCTTCGACGATCAAAGGGTTGACCTCCACCGCGGTGACCGAGCGGGCACCCAACGCCAGCGCAGCCACGATATCCCGCCCGCCGCGGGGCTCAAGGATCAGCACGCGGGCGTCTGGCTTGAGGCGGTACGCCACCGACGATGCCAGGTAGCTGGCAAAAGTGGTGTCGGCGCCGGGCTGAAGCAATGGGCTGAGGTCATCGCCGTCAACCAGGATGCCATCCTGCACCGGCAACGGTTGCAGAAAGCGATAACTCAACCCAGGGAAAGAATGGATACTCGCGCTGCGCACCAGGTCAATGCGCGAGAAGGCGTTCCAGCGACTGTAGATCACCTGCGCCCCCGGGTGTTGCAGGGCATAAGAGAGCGCTTTGTAAGGGGAAAGCCTCAGCTCGAACCAGCCACCGGAAGGTCGCCCGAGGGCGCGCCAGCCGACCTGGAAGACAGCCAGCGCCACCAGGCTGGCAGCGAGCGCCAGATTTATCAGCCGCGGACTCAACCTCTCCCCACGCCGGTTTTGATCCAGATGGGCAACCAGCGCCCCCAGCGCTGCCAAGCCGCTGCTGAACGCCACCATCCCCTCGCCGCCTGATAGTTCCGGTCCCCACAGGGCAAGGGCACAGCCGCAGGCTGAGCCAAACAGGTTGAGCGCATACGTGCGCCCCGCATTCTGAGGGAAAGCCGCCAGCAACTGGCTCACCGCCAAACCGCAACAGAAAAAAGGCAAAGCCAGCGCCAGATAGTCCAGGATCAAGATGAATACCTGGCGCCGATCCCAGGCGATGGAAAAGGAATCGAAGGGGAAAGCGTTGATCAGCAGATAGGCTGCCAGCATGCTCCCCCCGGTCGCCAGGCTGAGCCAGCGCAGGATTAAAGCAGGTTGCAGCCGCTCCAAACCCGGTAGAAGCGCCAGAAACGTTCCGCTGGCGCCGAAGCCCAACAGGGCAATGCTGACGATCATGAACGCAAAGTGATAAAACTGCGCTACGGAAAACAACCGAGAGAGATTGATCTCGTAGGCAAGGGTTGCCGCAGAGAGCAGGAAGAGCGTTGCGCTCAGGGAAATGCTGAGTCTCGCAGACGGATTCGCCATCGGACGGCTACTCGCACAACACCTAAGTTCACCTAAATGCATTATAGTGAAGAGGCAGGCGGGCTGCAATGCCTGAACGAGCAAGAGGCGCGATGACTGAGGAACGTCCAGGAGCCCCATCGGCGAGCGAGTTCAGGCTGACAAGCACGACCTGCTCAAGGGTTGGTGAAAAGCGGATGTAGATATACAATATCACCAACGAACAAGCACATCAGACAAATTGGCTAATAAGGAAGGGCGAGATGAGCGGAAAATACGCATCTTTTGTGTACGCCGTCCTATTCCTGTTCTTTCTTCAATTGCTGACCGATTTTGTTGGCGCAATCTACGCCTTTGGCTTGATGGGCACGAGTATCCCGGGGGAGATCGTGTTCGTCCTGCTCTTGTTCTCACCCGCCCTGCTCTCCGTCTTCAAGCGAACGCCGTCGCAACGTGCTCTGCTGATCCTGGCGTTGCTGATGCTGTCCACCAGGTTGGTGGAAACGCTGCTGGACACGCGCGTCAGGATGATCGTCTCCGGTCTGGGTGTGGCACTTTTCCTGATCTACTTTCCGGCGTTGCTGCACCGGGTTGGCAAAGAAGGGACGATATCCCCTGCCACCTGGGGCGCTGCTCTGACACTTGGTACAGTGCTGGCGATTTTCTTCCGCGCCATCCACTCCGGGATCGACATCTCAACTTATGGCTGGCACCAGGCGGCAGCCTGGGTGCTTGCCATCCCAACCGCGGCAGCGCTGCTCAGGAGTCCCGAAACCCCCGGCGGGCATCAGCAGGCGAAAAGCCGCCAGCCGGGCGCTCGCTTTGGGCATACCTTAGGGCAGTGTCTGGGGTTGATCTCGGTTTTCATCCTGCTCTACTTTGCTATTGGTGCTCCCAACGTGATCGCCCGCTGGACGGGGGCGAACTTTCTGCTGATCCTCGGCGTGCTGGCTGCCGTCCTGCTCTGCTTCAGCTTCCTGTTGATCAAAAAGCCTGCTTTTTTCGTCAATATTTCAACTTTGGGGTTGTTGACCTGGAATGTGCTCTTCGTCCTGGCGATGACGCTGACCATTCTGGCTCATCAGACGCGCTTCCCTGCCGAAGAGAGCGCATATCCGCTGTACGAACCAGCGACAGGCTGGATAGCCCTGATCCCTTTGTTGGTGATGCTGCTGCTCTCGCCGGTAATCCTGGTCAATTTCATGCGCTTCACGCAGCAGATGATCGCCAGCGCTGCCTCCATGCGTGCCATCAGCGGCGGCTTTACCCTGGCGAGCTTTTTCCTGTTGTTGAGCATCTTTGGACATGTGTTCACCACAGTTTATGATTACATCCCGGTGGTTGGACCCTTTTTTCGGGATAAATTCTGGCTGGTGCACCTGGTGGTTGGCGTTGTCATGACCATCCCCGTCGCCGCGAAACGCAAATCGGCTGTGCCGACGCTACCTCTGCAATCCCCCCGGCTGCTGGCGTTCGGCATCGTATTGGCAAGCCTGGGGGCAGTGGCTGGGGCATGGGCGAGCGCCGCCAAGCCAACGCCTGTTGAGCAAACCTCCAGGCGCCTGCGCATCCTCACCTATAATATCCAGCAGGGCTACAACCGGGCGGGTCAACTCGATTTCACCTCCCAGCTCGACCTGATGCGCCAGGTGAAAGCTGATATCATCGGTTTGCAGGAGAGCGACACCAATCGCATCTCCGGCAGTAACAACGACCTGGTGCGTTACTTTGCCGACCGGCTGGAGATGTATTCTTACTACGGACCCAAGACCGTCAACGGCACATTTGGCATCGCCCTGCTCTCCAAATACCCATTGCAAAACCCGCGCACGTTTTATATGTACAGCGAGGGCGAACAAACCGCCACGATCACCGCGCAAGTCACAGTTTCCGGACGCACCTTCAACCTGGTGGTCACCCATCTTGGCAACGGCGGACCGCTCATTCAGCAGACGCAACTCTTAGAAGAGGTGCGCGGCAAGCCAGATGTGATCGCCATGGGCGATTTCAACTTCAGACCCGACACCGAGCAATATCGCCTGACCACCCAGGAGTTGCAAGATGCCTGGCTGCTCAAATGGTCCAGCGGCGAGGACGATCAGGGCATGCGCCCTGACAGGCGCATTGACCATGTCTTCCTCTCGCCAGGGATGACGGTGACGCAGGCGCGCTATATCGACAGCCCCGCTTCCGACCATCCAGCGTTATGGGTAGAGATCGCATGGGAATAGCAGAGCCGCATGGCGCCCTTTGAACTCTCCTCCGCCCAACTCGACCTGATTCAACGCCCCCTGGATGCGCGCATCTTCCTGGAAGGACCTGCTGGCTGCGGCAAGACCACCGCCGCGGTCGAACGCCTGTTATTCCTGATGGAGCAGGGGGTTCCGGGAAGCTCAATTTTGCTGCTGGTCCCACAGCGCACCCTGGCGGCGCCTTATTTGCGAGCGCTCAGCGCGCCGGGAGTTGTTGCTGGCGGCATGGTGACGGTGCTGACGATCGGCGGTCTGGCGCAGCGCATGGTGGCGCTCTTTTGGCCGCTGGTAGCTGCCGAAGCCGGTTTCGCTCACCCCGAACGCCCTCCGGTTTTTCTGACGCTGGAAACCGCCCAGTACTATATAGCGCACCTGGTGCGCCCGATGCTGGAGCAAGGCTATTTTGATTCGGTGACCATCGACCGTAACCGCCTGTACAGCCAAATTATTGACAATCTGAACAAAGCGGCGGTGGTGGGCTTTCCGATCAGCGAGATTGGGGAGCGCCTGAAAGCCGCCTGGGCGGGAGATCCGGGGCAGGTACATGTCTATGAAGACGCCGCCGATTGCGCCTTGCGCTTCCGCAATTACTGCCTGACGCACAACCTGCTGGATTTCTCCCTTCAAGTCGAGCTTTTCCACAGGTACCTGTGGCAGGAGCCGGTCTGCCGAGAGTACCTGTTGCAAACTTACCGTCACCTGCTGGCAGATAACCTGGAAGAGGATACGCCGGTGACGCATGACCTGTTGCGTGAGTGGCTGCCGCAAGCCGACTCCGCCTTATTGGTGCTTGACCATGCCGGAGGGTTGCGGCGCTTCCTGGGAGCAGACCCGCAAAGCGCCGAAACGCTGCGCCAGGCGTGCAATAAGCAACTGCTTTTCAATCACTCCTTCGTCGCCTCGCCGCTGGTGAACTCGCTTTGTTATCACCTCTGCAAGGCAATCACCCCCGCCGATCGAGCGCTCCCCGTCTCCGCCGAGGAGGCAGAAGCTGCCAGGCTGAACCCCACCCCAGCCCTCACCTTCCGCAATCATCGCTTCTACCCGGAAATGCTGGATTGGGTAGTCGAAGAAATCAGCCAGCTCGTCCACCAACAAGGCGTGCCGCCGGACGAAATCGTGATACTGGCGCCTTATCTCTCCGACGCGCTGCGCTTCTCCCTGGAAATCCGCTTGCAGGAACAGGGCGTCCCAAACCGCGCCCACCGCCCATCACGCGCTTTGCGTGAAGAAACTGCCACTCGCTGCCTGTTGACGCTTGCCTGCATCGCCCATCCTGAGTGGGGCATCCATCCGGCGCGCTACGACCTGGCTTATGCCCTGGTGCAAGCCATCCAGGACCTCGACCTGGTGCGCGCCCAATTGCTGGCTGAGATCGTATATCGCAAACGCGATGGCATACCGGTCCTGACCCCCTTCGAAATGATCCAGCCCAGCATGCAGGAGCGCATCACTTACCGCGTGGGGGGATATTATGAAGGACTGCGGCGCTGGCTGGACGAATACCAGCAAGGACCGCCGGCAGAACTGGACCAATTCCTGAGCCGCCTGTTCGGCGAGGTGCTCTCCCAGCCAGGATATGGGTTCCACGCCAGCTTCACTGCTGGCGAGGTTGCTGCCAACCTGATCGAGTCGGTGCAGAAATTCCGCTGGGCAGTGGGGGATGTTTTGGCGGCGGAGGGGATTCCGCCCGGCAGGGAATATGTCCAGATGGTGCAAGATGGCGTGATCGCCGCTCAATATGTCCGCAGTTGGCAGTCCATGACAGGCGAAGATGGGCGCATCGCCGCTCCGCAGGCAGTTCTGCTGGCGCCAGCCTATACTTTTGTGATGAACAACCGTCCGGTGCGTTACCAGTTCTGGTTGGATGTGGGCAGCCGCGGCTGGTATGAACGCCTGTACCAACCGTTGACGCATCCCCATGTGCTCAGCCGACGCTGGCCGGTTGGCAAGCCCTGGACGGATGCGGAGGAGTACGACACCAGCATCGAAAGTTTGCAGCAACTGATGCTGGGATTGCTGCGCCGTTGTCGGGAGCGCGTCTACCTGGGCTTGAGCGAATTGGGTGAGCAGGGATACGAACAGCGCGGCTTGCTGCTGCGAGCGCTACAACGTTTACTGCGGGAGGTAGCGGCATGAGCTTCAGCCCGCGCCCCAAACAACAGGAAATCCTGGCTTATCGCGGCGGCTGGATGGGCGTGGCTGCTGTGCCCGGCAGCGGCAAAACCTGGACGCTATCGCGCCTGGCGGCTGAGATCATCCTGCAGGGAGACCTGGCAGACGATCAGGAAGTGCTGGTCGTCACATTGGTCAATTCAGCGGTGGACAACTTCTACCAGCGGGTTTCCTCCTTTGTGCAGCAGGCTGGCTTGCTGCCAGCGATGAACTACCGTGTGCGCACCCTGCACGGGCTGGCGCACGACATCGTGCGCGAGCGCCCGGAGCTGGTTGGTCTGGCGGAGAATTTCCAGATTGTTGATGAACGCGAAGCCGATGACATTCTCGAGCAGTTAGCGCGCGCCTGGTTGCGCGCTCACCCCTACTTCCTGTATCGCTACCTTAGAGACGACCTCTCAGCCGACGATCTAACCCGAATGAAACGCGACGAATTTGTGGAACTGGTGAAGGGCATCGGCAAGAGCTTCGTCCGATCTGCAAAGGACCGCCGCCTGACGCCTGAACGCCTGCAAGAGCGGATGCACGCCCTGCCCCTGCCATTACCTCTGGCTGAGATGGGGCTGGAGATATACTTTGACTATCAACGCGCCCTCGCCTATCGCGGCGCAGTCGATTTTGACGATCTGATCCGCCTGGCGTTGGAGGCGCTCGAGCTGGATGAGCGCCTGCTCGAGCGGCTGCGCTACCGCTGGCCCTACATATTAGAAGACGAAGCCCAGGATAGTAGTCGGCTGCAGGAGGAGATCCTCAAGCTGCTCAGCGGACCGCGTGGCAACTGGGTGCGGGTTGGCGATCCCAACCAGGCAATTTATGAAACCTTCACCACCGCCAATCCCAGGTATCTGCGTGCTTTCATCGCCCGGCGCGGCGTCCTGAGACGAGAGCTGCCGAATTCAGGTCGCTCAACCCCCAGCATTATCGCCCTGGCAAACTACCTGGTGCAATGGACGATGCGGGCGCATCCCACGCCCGAGGTTCGCGATGCCCTGCACGCGCCGCCATTCATCGAACCCACCCCGCCAGGAGACCCCCAGCCAAATCCTGCCGATGATCCCAGCCAGGTGCACTTGATCCTGCGCAAGTTCACGCCGGAACAGGAAATAAAGGCGGTAGTGAATTCACTCATGAACTGGCTGCCGGACCATCCCGAAAATACGGTGGCGGTACTGGTGCCGCGTAACGAGCGCGCCGACAAAGTGGTGGACGCCTTGAAAGGCAAGGGCATCGAGGTGGTGGAGAATCTGCTGCAAAGCACCAGCTCGACGCGCTCGTCTGCCAGGGTGTTGCAGGAGATCCTCAGATACCTGGCAGACCCCGCATCGCCGCGCAAACTGGCAGATGCCTATTCAGCCTGGCGGCGGGCAGGCGGCATCGTCCGTCGTGATCCTGTCGCTGAGCTTCTGCGCAAATGCCCTCAGGTGGAGGATTATCTCTGGCCTCAATGGGGCTCGGATTGGCTGGAAACGATCAACTTGTCGGGGAACGACCCCTTAGCGTATGAGCGCCTGCTTCGCTTCCGGCAACTGGCGCAGCGTTGGCAGGCTTCTGTGTTGCTGCCGGTGGAGCAGGCACTGCTGGCAATTGCCCAGGAGGTGTTCAGCGAGCGCACAGACCTGGCGCTCGCTCACAAGCTGGCTCTCCTACTCCGTCACACCAGCGACGCCCATCCAGCCTGGCGCCTGCCAGAGCTGAGCGAAGAGCTGGCATTGATCGCCCGCAACGAGCGCCGTTTCCTGGGCTTCCATCAGGATGATACGGGCTTCGATCCGGATCGCTACCCTGGCAAAGTTGTGGTGGCAACTATGCACAAAGCCAAAGGTCTGGAGTGGGATCGGGTCTATCTGATGTCGGTCAACAGCTACGATTTCCCCTCCGGCGCGAATACAGACCAGTACTATGCGGAGAAGTGGTTTATCCGCGATCACTTAAACCTCGAAGCTGAGGCTCTGGCGCAGTTGGACTCCCTGCTCCGAACCAGCGAATACGAGTGGTACCAGGAGGGCAAAGCCAGCCAGCAGGCGCGGCTCGACTACGTTCGCGAGCGGCTGCGATTGTTGTACGTGGGCATCACCCGCGCCAAGAAAGAGCTGATTATCACCTACAATACCGGGCGATCCGGCGATCAAAGCCCTGCAAAGGCGTTGCTCGCCCTCGCTCATTGGTGGGAGGAGAGGACTAAATGAACCTGCCAGAGGGATTTCCGCTCAGCCAGAGCAGCCTGCAAGACTTCATCGACTGCCCCCGCCGTTTCCAGCTCCGTCACCTCCTGCGCCTCGCCTGGCCAGCGGTCAGGAGCGAGCCGGTATTGGAGCTGGAGCGCTACCAGCAACTGGGAGAGCAGATTCATCGCATGATTCAACAGCATCTGCTCGGTGTGCCAGTCGAGCGCCTCTCGCCGATGGCGCAGGACGCAGAACTCGCCCGCTGGTGGGAAAACTACCTGCGTTTCAGTCAGGAAAAACAGGGGTTGCCGCGAATCACCGGCGCTAACGCCCGCTTCTATCCTGAGATCAGCATCAGCGCGCCGCTGGCTGGATGCCGATTGATCGCCAAGATGGACCTGGTTGTCCTGTCAGCAGAAGGGCGAGCATTGCTGATCGATTGGAAGACCAGCCGCAAACGGCCTCGGCGCACCTGGCTGGAGAAACGGGCGCAGACGCGCCTGTATCCCTATCTGCTGGTGAAAGCCGGGGCTTTTCTCAACCATGATACAGAGATCGAACCTGAGCGGGTTGAAATGCTCTATTGGTTCACCACCTTCCCGGATCAGCCCGAACGTTTCGCTTACAATCCAACCGCCTTCCAGGCAGACCAGGAATTCCTGGAAGAGACCATCGCCGCGATCCAGGCGTTGGACGAAGCCAGTTTTCCGTTGACCTCCGATATCCGGCATTGCGCCTTTTGTGTCTACCGCTCCCTCTGCGATCGCGGTTTCAAAGCCGGTTTCTTCACCGAGACGGAAGCAAGCCCCGAAGATGAGCAGGATTTTGACCTGCCAGAAGAATTCGAGCAGATCGCTGAGATCGGATTTTGAAGAGCTGAACCCAACCGATGAAAACCTGGATTGAGCCGCAGGAGATCAATGTTCCCGCAGAATTGCAAGCCGCGGTGGGAGGCCATCCGCTGGTGGCATACACCCTGGCGCGGCGCGGACTCTTGCAGCCCGATGCGGCGAGGTCTTTCCTGGACGCCAATGTATACGTCCCTGCCCCGCCGGAAGAACTGCCCGGTATGCGCCTCGCTGTCGCAAGGCTGGAAGAGGCGTTGCGTCGAGGAGAGACGATTTGCGTCTGGGGTGATTTCGATGTAGATGGACAGACCGCCACCACCCTGCTGGTATCCGCCATCCGCAGGCTTGGCGGACGGGTGACCTATCACATCCCGATTCGGGCGAGGGAATCCCACGGGATCAATCTCGCGGTTTTGCGAGAGCTGTTCGAAGTTGAAGCGCCTTCCCGCCCAGGGGTGCTGCTCACCTGCGACACGGGCATCAGCGCCGCAGAGGCGGTCGCCTACGCTCAGGAGCGGGGGGTGGACGTGCTGATCACCGACCACCACGACCTGCCCCCAATCCTCCCCCCTGCAATGGCTGTGGTCAATCCCAAGCTGCTCCCTCCCCAACACACTCTGGCAGGTCTGCCTGGAGTAGGCGTGGCTTACAAACTGGCAGAGGCGCTTTTTCAGCGCGCCGGGTTGAGAGACGAATGTCGGGCTTACCTAGACCTGGCAGCCTTGGGCATCGTCGCCGATCTGGCGCCCCAAACCGGCGAGGTGCGCTATCTGCTACAGCGCGGGCTTGAGGCATTGCGTCACTCGCAACGCCTGGGCTTGCGGCTGATGATGGAGCTCTCAGAACTTGACCCCACCTGGCTCTCGGAAGAGCATATCGGCTACATCCTTGCGCCGCGCCTGAACGCCCTCGGTCGCCTGGCAGATGCCAACCCGGTGGTGGAGTTTCTGACCACCAGCGACGAAACCCGGGCGCGCGGGCTTGCCCTGGAGATGGAAGCCCTCAACACCCGGCGCAGGCTGCTCACCGATCAGGTCTTCCGCGCCGCCCTGCATCAGATCGAGCAGGACGCAGCGCTGCTGGACCAACCTGTGCTCGTGCTGGCGCACGCTGCCTGGCCGGCAGGGGTGATCGGCATCGTCGCCAGCCAATTGGCAGAAAGGTTTGGCAAACCAACCGTGCTGCTGGCAACACCGCCGGGGGAGCTGGCGCGCGGATCGGCGCGCTCGGTGGAGGGAATCAACATCACAGCCGCCATAGCCGCCCAGGCAGACATCCTGGTTGGCTTTGGAGGTCATCCCATGGCAGCCGGGTTGAGCATCCAACCCGAGCACATTCCGGAATTTCGCCGCCGCCTTGCGCACACTATTCGCGAGATGTTCGCTCAGGCAAAGCTGCCAGAGGCTTTGCAGATCGACGGATATTTGCCCTTATCGGACTTGACCCTGGAGCTGGTAAGCGACCTGGAGCGCCTGGCGCCCTTTGGCCCCGGCAACCCACGGCTTGTGCTGGCAGCGCAAAGGCTGAAACTGACCGGTTACGCCAGTGTTGGGCGCAACGAGGAGCATCTGCTGCTGACGGTGGAAGATGAAAATGAGCAGGCGCAGCGGGTAATCTGGTGGCAGGGCGCCCATTGGCCGCTGCCAGATGGATTATTCGACCTGGCGTACAGCGTGCGCTCCAGCACCTATCGCGGTCAGCGCGATATCCAGGTGGAGTGGGTGGACGCCCGCCCGGTTGCCGATGAAACGCTCGAACTGCGCCGTCCAGCGGTTGACATAGTGGACTACCGCCGCCAGACGCATCCAGAGTCGCTGTTGCAACAGTTGCAGGCAATGCCGGAAGTGCAGATTTGGGGGGAAACGGTAGCCGGTTGCCTGGATCGCCATGCGCTGCAGGCTGGCAAAACCTTGGTGATCTGGACTGCGCCACCCAGCAGAGCCGAACTCAATCAGGCGCTGGAGCACGTCCAACCTCAGAAAATCTACCTGGTTGGCGTTGATCCCGGAATGGATCAACCCGAAGCCTTCTTGCGACGCCTGGCAGGGCTGCTGAAGGGCATCCTGAAGAGCGAGCAAGGGCAGGTGGATATCCAACGACTCGCCGCCGCCACCGCCCAACGTCCGGCAGCCGTGCGCGCCGGCATCCACTGGCTGCAGTCACGCGGGTATATCCGCGTCATTGAGCAGGATGGAGATACCCTTCGCCTGAGACGGGGGGAAGGCGAGCCAACTGCTGAGCTGGCTCAGGCACGTCTGATCCTTAAGCGCGCCCTGGAAGAAAGCGCCGCCTACCGCGCCTATTTCCGCCACGCCAATCCCCATACTCTCCTGGAAATGGCAGATGAAGGATAGACAAACACAGGAAAGCAAAATGGAAAAACCTGTCCGCCGCCCGATGGCGGAAGCTAACTGGAAAATGGCAATGACCGTCGCGGAAAGTCTGGTTTTCTTGCAAGATTTTATCCCGCGCCTCGCCGATTGCCTGGATACAGTTGATATTCTGCTCTGCCCGCCATACACCGCCATCTGGCCCATGGCGCAGGCGTTGGGCGACAGCCGCATCCAATTGGGCGCCCAAAACCTGGCAGCGGCGGACGACCCCGCCCACACCGGTCAGATCTCCGCCGCCCTGGCGGCTGAAGCCGGCTGCCGGTGGGCGGTGCTTGGACACTGGGAGACGCGTCGCGATCTGGGCGACGATGATGCACGCGTCCATCGAAAGATCGGGCTGGCGCTTGCCGCAGGGTTGCGCCCGTGTCTGATGATCGGCGAACGCGAACGAGATGCCGCACTACCCAAAGCTATTGCGACCCAGCTCAGCAACCTGCTCTCCGGTTACCCTGCCGAGCAAGTTGGGCAGATGGCGTTCATCTACGAGCCGGTCTGGGCGATTGGCGCAGCCGCGCCCGCCACGCCAGAACACGCCGCTCAAGGCTGTGGTTTGATCCGCGATTGGCTGCGACGCAACCTTGGCGAGGCGACCGCGGAGACGGCGCGCATCCTATACGGCGGCAGCGTATCTCCCGAACATGCCGAGGCGCTGCTCTCCAGCCCCGATCTCGATGGGCTGGGCGTGGGACGCAAAGGTCGCGATCCCGCCAGCTTTGCCGCCATTGTGCAAATGATCGCTCGCATCAAAGGGGAAAGTTGAATGTGGGTGTCTTACCGTCCGAGAGCATCGGCGCTATTCCCTTCATCGCATAGCGCCGTTATCAGCGAGCAGCGAATGCAGTTGAGAACATTGTCGGCTACAGCCCGGTCAACTCAAGGCTGACATCCCACAAACGCCGGGAGTTCTGCTCATCATAAGATTCAGGGGAAGACGGCACAGCCCGTTCGCGGACGAAATATTTACCCGTGACGCCCTCCACCTCCGGCGAACTGGCAAGGTAGATGCTGGTGCGAGCGCCCTCCTCGGGCGAGATCGCGCTGAGTTGGGCGAGCGGCATGAATAACCGGAAGAGAAACCCGTTGTTCTTGGCAAAATTCGTGGCGACGAAACCGGGATGGAGGGCATTGGCGGTCACGCCGCTGCCCTCCAGCCGGCGCGCCAGTTCGTATGTAAAGAGCACATTCGCCAGCTTGGATTGTGCGTAAACGCGAAAGCCCGTATAACGGCGTTTGCTCTGCAGGTCATCGAAGTTCATTTGCACGCCGCGGTGCGCGTCCGAAGAGACATTGACCACACGCGCAGGAGCGCTGGCTTTCAATACATCCAACAAAAGATTGGTGAGCAGGAAATAGCTCAGGTGATTCAGGGCAAGGGTCATTTCGATGCCATCCACGCTCTCCTGGCGCTTCCAGAAGAACGCGCCCACGTTGTTCACCAACACATCCAGGCGGTTGTGACGTGCGGTAAACTCGCCTGCGGTGCGGCGTATCTGCTCCAGCGAGGAGAGGTCGGCGACGATGAAGTCCACGCTGGTGTTTCCGGTCTGCTGGCGGATGCCTTCCACCACCTCCAGGCAACGTTCGCGGCTGCGACCGACGAGCACAACGCGGGCGCCCTGGCGAGCGAGTTCGAGGGCGGTCACCAACCCTATGCCTCCGGTGGCGCCAGTGACCAGGCAGGTCTTTCCTTGCATTTGTTGAAGTTTGCTCATTACTTCGACGCTCTTTGATTGATCATCTCGGGTAAGCCATCAAATTCATTCGCTGGACGGGAGAGCCTGGAGGGCGGCTGGCAAAACCAGCCGCGCCCACTCGGCGTACATCTTTCCAGAAGGGTGCAGCCCGTCCGACGCCAGCAACGTCTCGTCCTCGCCAGCTTGGCGGGAAACCTGGGTTATATCTACATAGTTAACGCCCCGCTCTTCAGCGATCTGACGATTGATCGCATTGAAGCCATCGATCTCGGCGGCGATAGCAGCCCGGTCGTGCCGGGCGGCGTAAGGGGTAACGCCCCAATCGGGGATGGATAGCACCAGGACGCGCCGAGGCTCGCCCCCGGCAAAGGCAATCGCCTGTTCGAGCAGCTCCCCAAATTGCTGGCGATACTCATCCGGACTGTAGCCGCGATACTGGTTGTTTACCCCGATCAGTAGCGAAACCAGGTCATAGGGCGGTTGCAGCTCAGCTTCTTGAATGGCGGCAGCCAGTTCGCCGGTAGTCCAGCCTGTTCGAGCCAGGATATTCGGTTCGTAAACTTGATAGCCATGAGCGCGCAGCAATTCTGCAAGTTGCATTGACCAGCGATCCTCTGGCGCTACCCCCTCGCCGATGGTATAGGAATCGCCCAGCGCCAGGATTCTCACTCTCCGATCAGGGACGATGGACGGCATGCTTGAATGTTCTCCAATGGGGATGGATAGAGTGATAAGCATCCCCATCAAATAAGCGACAATGAAAACAGCTCGCCCCGCACGCGAGGCTGGCACGGTTCTGCAAAACGCCCATAGTTTACAACAGCATCTTCCATGCGTCAAATTGCGCATTGTCTGTATAATGATAGGGTGAGCCTGAACCCGTATATCCATTCCTCTAGCACAAGGTTGAAAGCTGACCTGATCTTATTGTTAGTGGCGGTAATCTGGGGGAGCGCATTCGCCGCCCAGCGTGTGGCAGCCATGCACATGGGGACTTATCTGTTCAACGGGGTGCGCTTCCTGTTGGGAGCGCTAGTGCTGCTACCGCTGGCGTTGCGTCGCCCGACTGCCAACCCTTTTGGTAAGTATACCTCTCAGGAAAGCCCGAATACCGTTATGGGCATGCTCTTAGCCGGGTTGCTGCTCTTCGGCGGCACTTCGCTGCAACAACTTGGGCTAGAATACACGACTGCCGGCAACGCCGGTTTCATCACAGGTCTATACGTTGTGCTGGTGCCCCTGATCCTGGCGGTGGGCTGGCGCCGACCACCGCGCCCGCTGGTGTGGGTAGCCGCAGGAATGGCAACCATCGGGTTGTTCCTGCTGAGCACCGGCGGCAGCTTTTCCCTGGCGATTGGCGACGCGCTCGAACTGGCAGGCGCCTTCTTATGGGCTTTCCATGTGCTGTTGATCGGCTGGCTGGCGCAGCGCGCCCATATCCTGCGCCTGGCTGTGGCGCAGTATGTTGTCTGCGGGGCGCTCAGCCTGGCTGCGTCGCTGCTGGTAGAGACCCACCACTTCGCCGGGTTGAGCAGCGCCTGGTGGACGGTGATCTATACCGGCGTGCTCTCGATTGGGTTGGGTTATACCCTGCAGGCAGTGGGTCAGCGTGTGGCGCCGCCAGCCGACGCCGCCATTTTGCTCAGCCTGGAAGCGGTCTTTGCCGCCCTGGCGGGCTGGCTGGTCCTGGACGAACGCCTGAGCGCTGTGCAACTGCTGGGTTGCGGGTTAATGCTGGCTGGTATGCTCCTGGCTCAAACGCCGTCCGTCTTCGCAGCCAGGCACGCCCGCTAAAACGCCTGATCCCTCCAGGGCAAACTGGGGGCTTCCTTCAACATCGGCATTTTGATGCCATGCTTCCTGGCAGCCGCAATGGCAATTTCATAGCCCGCATCGGCATGGCGGACGATGCCCAGACCGGGGTCGGTGGTCAACACGCGCTCGAGACGGGCGGCGGCTTCGGCACTGCCATCGGCGACGATCACCTGACCGGCATGCTGGCTGAAGCCGATGCCCACTCCTCCGCCGTGATGGAATGCGACCCAGGTCGCCCCGCCCACGGCGTTGATCAAGGCGTTCAGGATTGGCCAGTCGCTGACCGCGTCGCTGCCGTCGAGCATGCCCTCCGTCTCGCGATTTGGAGAGGCTACCGAGCCGGAGTCGAGGTGATCGCGCCCGATCACAATCGGGGCTTTGACCGCGCCCTCAGCGACCAGATTGTTGAAGAGCAACCCTGCCTGGGCACGCTCTCCATAGCCCAGCCAGCAGATGCGCGCCGGCAGACCCTGGAAAGGCACCTTCTGGCGCGCCATGCGCAACCAGCGATGCAGATGTTCATCTTCAGGGAAGAGTTCCATCACCGCTTCGTCGGTCGTGTAGATGTCTTGCGGATCGCCGGAGAGCGCCACCCAGCGAAATGGCCCTTTGCCCTCGCAGAAGAGCGGGCGAATGTACGCCGGGACGAAGCCCGGGAAGTTGAAGGCGTCCTTCACCCCCTGATCATAAGCCCGCTGGCGCAGATTGTTACCGTAATCGAACACCTCGGCGCCGCGCCGCTGAAATTCCAGCATAGCTTCCACATGCCGCGCCATGGATTGCAAAGAGCGGCGGGCGTACTCCTGCGGGTCGCTGCGGCGCAGGCTGTCTGCCTCTGCCACGCTCAGTCCGGCAGGCACGTACATCAGCACGTCATGGGCGGGCGTCTGGTCGGTGACCACATCGGGGGTAACGCCGCGCAGCGCCAGTTCAGGGTAGATTTCAGCAGCGTTGCCGATCAAACCGATGGATTGCGGCTGCTGACGCTCGCAGGCTTCCTCAACCATCGTCATCGCTTCTTCCAACGTATCCACCACCGCATCCACATAACCGATCTCCAGGCGGCGCTGAGCCCGGGCAGGGTCAACTTCCACGATCAGCCCAACTCCTTCGTTCATGGTGATCGCCAGCGGCTGCGCCCCGCCCATCCCGCCCAAGCCAGCGGTCAGGACAAATTTACCTTTGAGCGAACCCCAGCCGCGCTGGCGCGCCAGCGAACCGAGCGTCTCGTATGTGCCCTGCAAGATGCCCTGCGTGCCGATATAGATCCATGACCCAGCGGTCATCTGCCCGAACATCATCAGCCCGCGGGCGACCAGGGAGTCGAAGTGCTCCTGGGTTGCCCAGTGGGGCACTAGGTTCGAGTTGGCGATCAGCACGCGCGGGGCGTCGCGATGGGTGCGGAACACCGCCACCGGCTTGCCCGATTGCACCAGCAGGGTTTCGTCGTCCTCCAGCTCTCGCAGGCACTCCCGCAGCGCCTCGAAAGCCTCCCAATTGCGAGCCGCCTGTCCGCGCCCGCCATAAACCACCAGTTCCTCTGGGCGCTCTGCCACCTCTGGGTCGAGGTTGTTCTGGAGCATGCGGTACGCCGCCTCGGTGAGCCAGGATTTGCAGGTCAGTTGCGTGCCGCGCGGCGCGCGCACTATCCGTGGACCGGTCATCCTACCCTCCTTCTGGAAAGAAATACCCTTCCAGCCCGATTATAGCTGGAAGGGTATAAAAGACAACAGCCAATGGCTGAAAAGCTTACTAAATTTCCTGACCGCCGACAGTCAGGAGATGCTCAGTTGGAAGAGCCGGATCAGGAGCGAGAGGGATGGGCGAAGGTGGCGCTTCGCAGGCGCTCCACCAGCTCAGCCTGAGCCTGGCACCACACCGGGCGCATCGGGCAGCTCTCGCCGAAGATGCAGGAGCCGCCGTTATCGCCCACGCACTCGTTGAGCTGGATCGGTCCGTCAATGGCTTCCACCACTTCTAACAGAGTAATTTCGTCGGGTGGACGGGCGAGGGAGACGCCCCCACGCGCCCCTCGCGAGGTTTGCAACAGACCCGCCACCGATAATTGCGAGACGATCTTCGCCAGGAAGGAAGGCGGGATGCGTTGCTCCTGAGCTATCTGACTGGTGGCAGCTCGTTTGTCTGGTCCCAACTGGGAGAGATAGTGTACAGCGCGCACGGCATAATCGGCTTGACGAGTGATCTGCATCAGAATACTCCCTTTCCGGTCTTATGGATAAGAATTATCAATGATATTTTAGACAGCTTTTAGCCAATTTGCAAGTGACAGACATCACAGCTATCCAATGACGGATATCTGATAAATGTGTCAAATTACCAGGGTGAAAGTTCCCAACCGGTTTTTCTATGGTAAGATTGGCGGTCGAAGCGAGGCGCATAGCGTGCAGGCGGCTTGCTCCGAATATAGATATAAAGATACACGACTTTTACGATAAAATCAATCGTGTTTTAGATCTCGCTGCGTAAGCTTATGGGGTAATGCGGAATACGTGGGCGAGCAACGCCAAATGACCTGAGATTAATTGGAGGCTGCGACTTATGAAGCAAATATGTGTGATCGGCGTGGGCTATGTGGGTATCGTTACCGCCGCCTGTTTTTCCGACCTGGGCAACCGGGTCATCGCGCTGGATATCAACGAAGAGAAAATCGAGAGATTGAAGCGCGGCGAGATGCCCATCTATGAGCCGGGCTTAAAGGAATTGGTGGAGCGTAATGTGCGCGCCGGCAGGCTCAGTTTCACCACCTCATATGCCGAAGGTCTGGACGGCTCCGAGTTCGTCTTTATCGCTGTTGGCACCCCCTCCGGCGTGGACGGTGAGGCTGACCTGCGCTATGTGGCGGCGGCGGCGCGTTCGATCGCCGAACATATGACCGCGCCGCTGATCGTGGTGAACAAATCTACCGTCCCGGTCGGCACCGGCGACTGGGTAGCCGATATCATCCGCAGCCACCAGAAGCAGCCGATACCCTTCTCGGTGGTATCCTGCCCGGAATTCCTGAGAGAAGGTTCAGCCATCAGCGATTTCATGCAGCCGCATCGCACCGTGCTGGGATCGCTCGACGCCGAAGCCGCCGAGAAAGTCGCCCAGCTTCATCTGCCGCTGCGGGCGCCGATCATGATCACCGATCTGCGCACCGCCGAGATGATTAAGTACGCCTCCAACGCCTTCCTGGCGACCAAGATCTCTTTCATCAACGAGATCGCCAACATTTGCGAGGCGCTGGGTGCCGACGTGAAAGAAGTGGCAGCCGGCATGGGTTACGATAAACGCATCGGTCCAGCCTTCTTAGACGCCGGTTTGGGCTACGGTGGTTCATGTTTCCCTAAAGATGTGAAGGCGCTGGCTTTCATGGCAGCAGAAAAAGGTCGTCACCCGCAACTGCTGCACGCGGTGATGGAGATCAATGATGACCGCCGCCCGATGGCGGTAAGCCGCCTGCGGGAGATGCTGGGCGACCTGATGGGCAAGCGCGTTGGCTTGCTTGGGCTTTCCTTCAAGCCCAACACAGACGACATGCGCGATGCCCCCGCAATTACCCTGGCTGAAAGGCTGCTCTCCGCCGGAGCGCAGGTGCGCGCGTATGACCCTGTAGCCATGGAAGTGGCTGCACCGCTCATGCCAGGGGTTGAGATGTATCCTGACCCCTACTCAATGGCGGAAGGCTGCGACGCGCTGATGGTGGTAACCGAGTGGAACGAGTTCAAACAGCTCGACCTGGAGCGCATCCGCCAACTGATGCGCCAGCCAGTAATCTTCGATGGGCGCAATATCTACGACCCCGCTACGATGAAACGCCTAGGCTTCATCTACCGCGGTGTGGGACGCGGCTACGACGGAGTGCGCCTCTCCGATCAAGACCGGACGGAATTCATCAAAGCCACTCAATAAGCCCTTTCCTCCACGCCATCCAGCCGCCAGAGACGCGGCTGGTTTTATAATAGACCCATGAGCACATCGCCCACCCGACCGCCGGTGTGTGATTACGAGGGCTCGCAGTACCAATATTCCTTCTGGGAGCAAGGTGGACGCGCCTACGAGGATCAGGTAGAAGCGATTGCCCTGCAACGCCTGCTACCACGCCAGGGAAAGCTGTTGCTGGAGTTGGGCGCCGGTGCCGGACGCAATACACCCCGCTATAAGGGGTTCGAGCGCATCGTCCTGTTGGATTACTCACGCACCCAGCTTCAACAAGCGCAGGCGCGCCTGGGACGCAGCCCGCGCTATCTTTACGTCGCCGGCGACGCGTATCGCCTGCCTTTTGCCAGCGGGTTATTTGACGCCGCCACCATGATCCGCATCCTGCATCACATGGCAGACGCCCCAGCAGCTTTGCGCGAGGCGCGCCGGGTTCTGCAACCGGGGGCAACTTTCATCCTGGAATTTGCCAGCAAACGTCACCTGAAAGCCATCCTGCGCTACCTGCTGAAGCGGCAGGAGTGGAGCCCTTTCACGCCAGAGCCGGTGGAATTTGCCGCCCTGAACTTCGATTTTCATCCCACAACCGTGCGCCAGTGGCTACAGGAGAGCGGTTTTGAGATACGACGCCAGCTCACGGTCTCCCACTTCCGCCTGGGATTGCTCAAGCGTTATCTCCCCCTATGGCTGCTGGTGAGGCTGGACGCCCTGGCGCAGTGGACCGGGAACTGGTGGCAACTCACCCCGAGCGTCTTTGTCGGCTGCCAGGCGACCGGAGAAACGCCCCGCGCCGCAGCGGGCGCTTTCTTCCGCTGTCCGGAGTGCGGGGGTGAACCGCTGATTGAGGGCGAAGGCGCCCTTCTCTGTCCCGCCTGCCAGCGCGCATGGACGGTCCAAGACGGCATCTATGACTTCCGATAAATGGTTCCCTACAAGTTGTCAATCGGCAGGCGATTTTGTTTCAAGTCTGCCGTCTGGGATGGAGTAAACGGCGGGTCGAACAGCTCTCGAGTCACCTGATAACAGCGGAACATGTCGGCGATGAAATGCAGCCTGTCGGGCAAATCTCCCCAATAGACCGCACCCGATGCTCGTGTGCTGTCAAGTGTCGGATCAATCTGCTGCAGCAATGCGAGCAGCTCCGGGTTTTTTAGCTGTTGGAGCACAGGTGGAAAACCTGCTTTCAGATCCTCGCCCAGCCGCAAGCGAATACCCGGGGGCAGCTCAATTGTCATCATCGTCTCGGTAACCAGGCGATGCGCATGGCGCCTGGCTTCGTCCACCAGGTTTGCGAGAGCACCCTCGAATTCCACCAGCCTGCCAAACAGGCGCAGCAAGAGCCAGAGCAAATCAGCCAGATATCCCGCCCGCGGCTGCATAGCCCGAAAAAGATTGCGGGTAAATTCTTGCGGCGGGATGATGGCGCTCTGGAGCGCTTGATTGATCTCCGGCTGCAGGCGAGTTTGCTCGTGATAGCCGATCTCGAGATTGGCAAGCAACATCAGCTCAATGCGACTCTTTTCTTCAATCTCAAACAACGCCTGATAGTAATGCAAGAAAGCCTGGCGCAGGTAACGCTGCCCGTCGGGTGGTTCGCCGGGGCGTAAACGCTGGCAAAAGCCGGTGATGTGGTCATCATTGTAAACCGTATCAGAGAGGCAATCTGCATAAAAACGGGCAAACTCGTGGGCGATCTCGGTGAACACCTTCAGATTTCCTTGCGCAACTGCGGCGCTGGATCGCTCGAGGGCGGCTTCAGGATTGTAGCTCTTCCAGAGCAGGGTCAGGATCTCATCGATTCCGAGCTGCACCCCCAAATGTTGCGCAGCGGCTTTCAGTCTCTGCGCTGCCTCGAACGCGGCGGGTTGAGAGCTGAACTCGGCTTGCAGTAACCGCGCTAAGTCCTCCCTGCGAATCGTCTGTCCGGCTTGTTTCGAAGCCCAGGTGGCAAAAGTACACCAGTTGACGGTCCAGCCTGTTCGCTCCGCCAATCCCAAAGCCAGTTCGTGGTAGCACTGCGTAATTTGGAGATTGCGCAATACTGGATCTGACAGTGCAGCAATGCGTTCCACCTCAATGATGGTCGGGATAGCAAAATTCGACATGTCTGATAGCTGACATTATAACTCGAAGCATATGGGTGTTTTTATTTTCCTCCGCCATGGCTGTTGGGTTGTGGCGCCTGTCTGCTCTTTTCGGCTTGCATGAGGAAAATCACAACGGCTGCTGCCAGCCAAAGCACGATGAGAGCAACCAGATGATAACTTAGGGTTTCGGATGGATGGGCGTCGGCTGGAAATCCAAAGGCAAAATTGCTGCTCGTCAGGCTCAAGTGCATGATCAACATCAACAACAGGCTGTTTTGGCTGTGATCGTAGATCCAGGTCATCAGGAGCGATATTGCAGTCAGCCCCAGCGGACCCCAGGCGCTGACGAACAAACTTAACCAGGCGTTGTCCGCGTTGACCATCCTATAGTTCAGACCCAGATGCCAGATTCCCCAACCCAAGCCAAGCATCAGACTGGATGCCACGGCGTTCCACCGCTTTTGCAATCATGGCAAAGCGTACCCACGCCAGCCAAACTCCTCGAGCAGCGAGGAGACGAGCCCACCCGTTATACCAAAAGCAGACATTGAGAGAGCAATCGGGTAAGGTCTGCCACTGAACAGAGTGTAGAGGAGGTACGTGATGAGATTCAAGATGGGTATCAGAAACAAGGCTGTCAGATACCAGGGGAATCTCACCCGCCAGCGCGCTGCGCTGGTGAACAGTTCACGCAGACCTTTTCGCCCGTCCTTTATAGCCACCAACAAGATGGCGATCAAACTGGGACTGCCACCCGGATCTCCAAACAAGATATGCAGCGCAGTTGGTCCCTGAAGGGTCTAGAGGCATGACGGTGAACAACAATTGCCATATGAGATGGACCAGCCGATCACCAGGACGAAGAAACTGAGGAGGGCACGATTATGGATAAAGCGTTTAACAGACATCGGATACTCCTGATGAGCGGGAACGAGTAATGGGGGCTGGTCCTACTCAGCCTTGCGCAACCACGCCGCGAGAGGCATAGAACCTGGATGCAGCCACAGTGGCGAGGAATACCAGAATTGCCAGAGCGTTGGACAGACCTCCCCATGCACGCCAGGCGTGCACACCAGCCACATCCCCCAACAAACGCAACAACAACGAGGCATGCAGTAGCATCAGGGGCAGGTAGAAGAGGCGCGTATAATGCAGGCTTGCCCCCAGAATCGCTGGCAGGAGGATGGGAGCATGCCCAAATACCATGCCGATGACAAAGCCGACAAAGATGGCATGCAAAATGAAGTCGTAGCGTACACCCGCAGCTTGGGGACCAGATAGAAGCCCCGCCAGACCGCCTATGCCAAGCCAGCCGTAACCCAGCAGCAGGCACCAGGCAATGTAGCGCGGCAAGCCGCCCACGCGCAGCGTGCGTCGGGCGATGTCGAAGAGGAGCAGCCACAAAGCCAGCGCCAGAAATGCCAAACCTGCAAGACGCCAGCCAATCGCTGGCGAAAGGTATTGAATTGCCAACCCGCCCACCAGGCACAGGCAACTTGCCATAAACAGGCGATGGGCAGCGGCGCTCAGGCGCGTCGCCCGGCTGAGCTCAAGGCGCTCGCCGGCAATGGTCAGCACCAGGAACGCCGCCCACCAGAGGACCACCAGATAGAACGGCTCTCCAAACAGCCAGAGGAAATTCCCTGCCAACCAGCAGGCTGCACCGGCGGTCATGGCAGCGGTGTGCAAAGCCGGCTGTCGTCGCAGGATGTAAAGAACGACGAGCACCAGCCACAGGCTGCCAGCGGTTAGCAACAGCGCGCCCCCTGGTCTACCGACGCCTGACACAATCAACAGACCGCCCAAGCCGTTGACCGCTACCCCTAAGTACGCCCAACGCCTGGCGATCGCTACCGCCCTTTCGAGCAGGATCAGCGTGCCCAGAAAACCCGAAACCATCAGTGGACCATGACCAACTGGCGCCAGGTACAGCAGACCTGACCAATTCCAGCCAATTCGCAACAGACCTGTCCAAAGCCCCGCCAAAAGCGCCAATCCAGCCAGCGCCAGAAGGAGGGCACGCAAGGGTTTATTGGATAGCATCAGCCCTACAGTCCATTCGTGATTTCGATTTTCTTCCTTTTTACCAAAAGAGTTCCCAGGAGCATATGACGCCCGTCATGGGTCAGCGTAAAGGAGAGAAATACCACTACGCTCCCCGTAAGGGCGCCAATGGAAAAATAACACTCCCACACCGTCTGGCATGGGAGTGAAAGTGAGGCGCCCCCGGCGCGACTCGAACGCGCGGCCCCTTGCTCCGCAAGCAAGTGCTCTAATCCACTGAGCTACGAGGGCTGAATTTCTTGGGATGATTCTAATCCAGAAGCATAAGACGGTCAAGATGCCCGATGCAGCTCTGGAACGCGCAGAGCGATCCATATAGCGGTGGCGAACAGCACCAGCGAGCCCAGGATCACGGTCGTCGGTTCGCCGATCCAGTCCGCCAAGCGTCCAGACAGGAACGATCCAACCGGCATCAGCCCGAAAAAGGAAAGCGTAAATATACTCATCACCCGCCCGCGTAACTGGTCAGGCACCTGGGTTTGGATCAGAGCATTGGAAGAGTTGACCATCACCATGAAACCCCAACCAATGCCCATCAGGCATAGCAACGAGAGGGGCAACCAGCGCAAGAATGCATAAACAAACAGCAATGAGGGGAAAACCAGACTCCCAAGGCTGAACAACCGCTCGCGAGAGATAAAACCGCCAACCGCGGCGATCATCAGCGCGCCGGCAAGCGCCCCAACTCCGCGCGCCGATTGCAGAAGTCCGTTGGTGGTGGCATCTCCGCCCAGCACCTTGACCGCCCAGGCGGGCATCAATGTGACAAAACCCAGCCCAAACAGGCTTGTCACCCCCAGATTGAGAATCAGCGTGCGCACCCTGCGATTCGATGCCACGTAGCTGATCCCCTCGCGTATCTCTCGCACAGCCGACCCCCTCCGCTCCGGCAGGGGCATCGCCTTTGGCTTCATTAGAATCAAAGCACTGATCACCGCCAGGAACGAGACGCCATTGATCATGAAGCACCAGGCGGGTCCGAAAGCGCTGTAGGTAAGGCCGGCGACCGCCGGGCCTACGGCTGTTCCCAGGTTGAACATCGTGGAATTGAGGGCAATGGCGTTGGTCAAATCCTGACGCTCAACCAGCTCAAGCACAAAAGCCTGGCGCGCCGGCGCGTCGAAGGCGTTGGCGATGCCCAGGAAGAACGCCAGGATGACGATCTGCCAAGCCTGGACGACGTCAGCGAATGTCAGCCCCGCCAGGATGAAAGCCAGTACCATCATGCTGCTTTGGGTGATCACCAGCAATGTGCGCTTGGGTACGCGATCGGTGATCAAACCGCCATAGAGGGTGAACAACCAGCTTGGCACGCCTGCAGCAAAACCAACATACCCCAAATAAGCCGACGAGCCGGTCAACTGGTAGACCAGGAAGCCTTGCGCGGTGGATTGCATCCAGGTGCCCACCAGGGAAACCATTTGCCCGCTGAACCACAAGCGATAATTGCGGTAACGCAGGGCGGCAAACGTGCTGGAGACGCTCAAGCGCGGCGCTTTCCGGACGGTTCGCTGCTCGGGTTGAACTTGCGCCTGATCAACTGGTTGCCGAATGGATAATTTTGCCATTAGATGGGTTTGCGACCGGCAAAACCGGCGTCGATCTCATGCCAGTAGACCACAGCCTCTTCCCCATATTGCCAGCACAGATAAACTTCGCGCCCGTCGCGCCAGGCTGGAAAGTCCAGCAATCCACTTTCCAGGTCTTTTACCAAGACGCCCATGGATTGTATCTGACTGACAAGAGCCTCTATCTGCCCCAGGAGCAAGGCTGCCTGGCTGGCGTCTTGATTGCCGCCATTCCCACGGGATGATTGCAAGCCCCGCAAAGCCCCTGCCTGCCTCTCCAGCAACAAATGATAGCGCTCCATCAGGGAACGCACCAGCGGACGCAGGTGCTCTAACGCGGCATTGGCTTGTTCGAGAGAGAAGTATTGTGGCATGGCTACATTAACTTTCTGGCTGGCGCGCTGCTGCGTTTACAGGATAGCATTCTGCTCGTGGTAAGCCCGGTCGAGCAGTTGCAATGTGTGCCAGACAGGGATGGTTTGTCCGGCGCCAGCCAAATGGGCGCGCAGTTGAACCAGGCAGCCGATGTTGCCGGTGATCACCGCCTCAGCGCCGCTGCTCATGATGTTGCAAACCTTGCGCGCGCCCAACCGACGCGCCAGTTCGGGCTGCTCCAGATTGTAGGTGCCGGCAGACCCGCAACACAGGTCGGCTTCGGGGAAGCTGACCAGCTCGAGATTTGGGATGTGCGCCAGCAAACGCCGCGGCGGTTCGGTTACGCCCTGGGCGTGCGCCAGGTGACAGGCGTCGTGATAGGCTGCCTTTAGCGGCGCTGGCAGACCCGATGGCGCTTCGATCCCCAGCCGGTCCAGGAAGACGCTGACATCTTGCACCTTGGCGGCGAAGGCGATAGCCTGATCTTCCCACTCCGTGTCTTTGAAGAGCAGAGGATATTCCTTCATACCCGAACCGCAGCCGGCTGCGTTGGTCAGGATGACATCGACATCCTGTGGGAAAATCTGCAGGTTATGTCGCGCCTGTTGGCGGGCTAACTCCATCTCTCCGCTGTGCATCGCCAGCGCGCCGCAGCATCCCTGCCCGGCGGGAATCACGACCTCGACGCCGTTGCGCGCCAGCACACGTAAGGTAGCCCAGTTGATCTCCGGCGCCAGGTTCTGTTGAACGCAGCCTGCCAGCATGACCGCCCGCGCCCGACGCTTGCCATTGGCGGGATAGAACTCGGGCAGTGGTTGTGCAGAGGGAAGGTTATCTGGCAATAAATCGAGCATATCGCGCAGCTTTCCCGGCAGCAAACCCTGAATCGGTCTGGCTAACCTGCCCGCTCGGGCAGCCAGGCGAAAGCGATCGGGATACGGTAGAGTATTCAGCACCAGGCGATGAGATAGAGCATCCACCAGCGGGCGGCTGCGCTGTTGTTGGGCGTAGGCGCGGAAGGGTATCAGCAATTCGCCGTAAGGCACGCCTGACGGGCAGGCAGTGACGCAACCCAGGCAGCCCAGACAACGATCAATGTAGGGCAGAGCCTCCTCGAGCTCGATCTCTCCCTCCAATACGGATTTCATCAGGACGATGCGGCCGCGTGGCGAATCCATCTCTTCGCCCAGGATCGTATAAGTGGGACAGGCTGGCAGGCAAAAACCGCAATGTACGCAAGTAGAAACGGTAAGCGCCATTGTCTGACCCAGCGAGCCAAATTTTTCAGCGGGGATGTTATGCTGCATAGGTCGCTACAGGGAACTTGCAATATGGATCCAGAGCTTGCTTGACGCGGCGAGCGAATTCATTTTGCTCTGCTGCGCCAATCAGTACAGAGCCGGCATCGCCGCGCACCACCATACCGCTCAGTTTTAACCCTTTCAGGCGCAGGTGCAGGTCAGCAATATCAGCTTGCCAGGCAACCCAGCATAAGTTCGCGCCGACGCTGTAACGCCGGTGCGCCTGGTGCGCAGCCAGGATTTCATCCAGCTCGCTCACGCGGCGCGGCGTCAGCGGTATTTTCACCAGGCAATAGCCTTCCGGCGCCCAGGCAAACTCTCGCTCGTCCCGCCACAGGCGCGCCTCTGCCTCCCCCTCAAGGGACGTCAACTGGTCGCTATGCAGCAGGTTGCGCAGGCGCTTCGCTCGCGCAGCCAGCGTCTCAACTCTTCCACCCAGGCGTGCCCGCAACAGTACAACGCCGACGGCAGGAATCAGCTCCAGGGCAAACAACTCCAACGGTTGCAGGTTCAAGGTGTTCAGGTCTGCCAGCGCCTGACCAAGCGCGGCGTACTCCGCCTGCAGGGTGCAAAACGCCTGCGGCAGGGGAAAAACCTTGAAAGAAAGCTCAACCAACACGCCGTATTGCCCCAGGCAGCCAATCATCAACTTGGGCAGGTCGAAACCGGCGGCATTTTTGACAACCTTGCCGCCGCCGCTCACCAGGCGACCTTCGCTATCCACATACCGCACCCCGAGGATAAAATCGCGCCCTCCCCCAAAACGATAGCGACCCGCGCCGCTCAACCCGGATGCAGCGGCGCCGCCAAGCGTGGCACCAGCCTCGACCAGGGGCGGGTCAAAGGGCAGGTACTGCCCGTGTTGCCCCAGATGCGCTTCGATTTCCAGCAAGGGCGTGCCCGCCAGGGCGGTAAAGGTGAATTCATCGGGTTGGTATTGCAGAATCCCGCGCAGGGCGTTGGTTTTTATCTGGAAAGCGCCCTCATGGTGAAGGATCAAGCCGGGCTTGCTCTCGCCGCCGCGGGGGGAGACGCGCTCATGAGCGCGGACGACTTCCTGGACTTCCTGAATCGTTTGGGGTGCTGCGACGATCATGAGGGGAACATTTTGCCGCGATTGGAGATCTGCTCAGGGTCAATTTGCCGATGAAGGGCGCACATCACCTCCAGGTCAGCCGGGGAGAACATTAACGGTAAAAAGTGACGCTTCTCCACGCCGATGCCATGCTCTCCGGTGATGGAGCCGCCATACTCAATGCACAGCTTCAGAATCTCGCCAGCCACCTCTTCAGCCCGCTCAATCGCGCCCGCCTGGCGTCCGTCGAAGAGGATCAAGGGGTGCAGGTTGCCATCGCCGGCGTGAAAGACGTTGGCGATGCGGATACCCGTCTCCTGGCTCAGGCGCTGAACCTGCCCCAGGGCGTCGCTCAACCGGCTGCGCGGCACCACGCCATCCTGGACGAGGTAATCGGGGCTGAGGCGCCCGACGGCGGAAAAGGCGCTTTTACGACCCTTCCAGATGCGCAGGCGTTCGGCTTCATCTTGAGCAATACGCACTTCATAAGCGCCCGAGGCGGCGATAATCTCCTGCAAGAATGCGAAATCCGTCTCTACCGAAATTGCCTCGCCGTCCAATTCCACAATCAGCAGACCCTGGGCGTCGCGGGGATAGCCAGCGTTGACAGCCGCCTCCGCTGCCTGGATTGCCAGGTTGTCCATGATCTCAATCGCCCCTGGCAGCAGCCCGGAGGCGACGATCTTCGAGACCGTTGCACCGGCTTTTTCCAATGCATCATAAGCTGCAAGGATGGTCTTGAAGGCTTCTGGCTTTGGCAACAGGCGCAGCGTTGCTTCCAGGGCGATGCCAAACAAGCCTTCCGAACCGACGAACAGCCCTACCAGGTCAGGTCCACAAGTCTCCAGGCTTTCGCCCCCCAGTTGCACTACTTCGCCATCCGGCAGGACGACCTTCAAGGCGAGCACATGGTTGCTGGTCATGCCGTATTTCAGGCAATGGGCGCCGCCAGAGTTGAAAGCCAGGTTGCCGCCGATTGTACAGATGGGCTGGCTGGATGGATCAGGGGCGTAATACAGCCCGTATGGGGCGGCGGCGCGGCTTACATCCAGATTGATCACCCCCGCCTCCACCACCGCCAGGCGCTGCTCGGGATCGATGCGGATCACGCGGTTGAGGCGGTTCATGGCGATCACGATCCCCTCCGGCAGCGGCAAGGAGGCGCCCGACAGGCTGGTGCCGCTGCCGCGCGCCACGAACGGCACCCGGTAGCGGTGACAGAGCCGCACCGTCTGGATCACTTCATCCTGCGTTTCAGGAATCACCACAGCCTTGGGTCTGGCGCGGTAGGAGGTCAGGGCGTCCGATTCATAGGCAGCGAGCTGGGCTGGTTTGGTAAGCAACCGCTCAGCCGGATACAGCTCCATCAACGCTGAGTACAACGCCGGAAAATCCATCTCGTGCTCCTGCCTGGATTATACCCGCAAGCCGGGCAGGCGCAGGTGCGTCTCCATCTGGCCTGCGCTGGTGGTGCTTGTCAGGCTGACCCGCACAGGGCGCGGCGCGCCGCGCTCATCCAACTCCAGATAGCGTTCGACGAACAGGCACAGGCTGCGCAGTGCCCCCTCCAACCAGACCAGATCGTCAAGTTGCGGGGGACGCAACTCCGGTCCTGGCGCGCCGATGCGGACGATCGCAGGGTAAGCAGATGGGTTTGCCACCCGCCAACCAAAGCGCTCGATCGCCCACAAGTCATCCGCTGATATGTAATCGGCAGTCTCGTATGTGAGCGCCAGCCAGGACATTTCGGCAGCCGCAGCCAGGGGATCATTCAGGCGGTACATGCGCTGCAGGTCGGCAGCATTGTCATAGACGCTGACACCGTACGCCTGTCCGCCAGCTCCCATCACCACTACCAAACGCGCCTCCGAATGGCTGGGAACATGCACGGCAATATTGGTCTCTCCGCCTAGCGCTCCCCAGGGCGACAAGGTATAAAAGTCGGCTGCTGCAGAAAACAGCCCTTCCAGCAACGCCGGGCTGACCCCTGGCACCTGCGTCATACAGGGCGGTAACAGGGGAAAGTCTTCACTCATAGCCTGTACCCACCGATTGGAGCACCTGCTCGATGAAACGGCGCATGCGCTCGTAGTGCGAGCCTTTCCAGTATATTCGATGGCAATCTGGACAGATACGGAACTCCTCAAAGTACTGGCGCGTCAACGGTTCCAACCGGTCCAGCACAGCGCTTTTCTCCACCGGCTGCAGCAGGCTGTTGCAGCGCATGCAGCGGCGAAACGGTCTGATCCAATCGCTTAAGTCGAAGCGTCGCACGATCTCCACCAACTGCTGACGAGGCAGGGTGTTGCGCACCCAATAGCCGCGCTCGACCTGATTGCGCATCAGCAGTCGCCGATCACGCGTGAGCAATGTTCTATCTTTCTGGCTTGCCAGGTTTGCCAGCTCCTCATCCTGAAAATCGTTGCGGTAGAGGGCGTCGAAACCAAGCATGCGCAGGTAGATCGCCAGTTGCCCGAGGTGGTTGTCCAGTATAAAGCGCTGCTCCTCATCCTTGTTCTCCTGGGCTGGAGCCAGCGGATAGACTTCCAAGACATCGCCATCTTCCACCTGGTAGCTGAAATCCACCGGACGACCGCCTGCCAGGATACAGCTCACCTCAACGTGAGGTACGCCGAGCGACTCGATCAAGTGCTTGATGGTCTGCCCGCCATTGAACGAAAGCACAGCAGCCTGTCCGCGTTTTTTGGGCGGCAGGAAGTCATTCAAAGAGCCCAGAAAAGAGATTGAGGCTGTGCGGCTCAAGCTGACCTATGCAGATGAAGTGCCTGGCTTATCTCAGGTCTCTCCGCTGACTGGCGGAGTTTCGTCTGGCGGCGCGGCGCTTTCAGGGGTTGTCTCGATTTTCTCGACCACAATGGTCAGATTGGCAGCCAGCGCGGCAATGGCGCCGATCGCCGCCCATACCGGCAGCAAAATTGCCCCTACCACTCCAATGGTCAGGGGGATTTCGATCAGTGTATTCCCTTCCTCGTTCTTGATGGTGATGCGGCGGACGTTGCCTTCATGCAACACTTCCTTGATCTTGGCTATTACTGCGTCACCCGTGACACGAAACTCTTCCCTGCGCACGTCGTCTTCGTTCATAATGAGCCCCTTTACTCTGCCCAGCTCCCCTCGAGCAGATCTTTCCAATTCAGCTCATGCGTGGTCTTGTACAGCCCATGATCGTCATCCACCGGGCAAAAATCCAGGCGCAGAAAGAGCCGTTCTGCCACCTTGCGCGTGGCTTCGAGCGGCACCACCTCATCTTGCCGTCCATGGTAAATGACCGTTGGGACGGAGATTGGCGCCTGGCTTTGAGAGTCGAACTCCGGCCAGAGCAAGGCTGGCGCCAGGAGAATGAGACGCTCGACCTGTTTGGGTTGCTCGCAGGCAAAGATGGTCGCCATTAAACCGCCGAAGCTAGAGCCGATCATCTTCCAGCCGGGCTGATCTCCTACAATGTTATACAGTTGCTGCATGCGCTGCTTGAGCGTACCGACAAAGTCGGGCGTCAGGATATCTGGGAATAAAGAGCGCAACAGCCGCGCCTTGATCCCCTGACTGGAGCCTTCCAGTCCATGGATAAAAATCATTCGTTGTTTTGGATGCATGGTAACCTCTTTTTATTTTACCCTGCCCCGGGAGTCCTGTGGGCGTTTGTTTGCTCCACCCCATCGACTTAACCAGGGCAATATAGATTGTTAACCAGAAAATAATCATGGAGATTTTCGAGCGTGATATAAACTATTCGCATTTCAACTCCAGTATCAGATGTATGAGGAGGTTGGCGGGGGTGTTCTGTGCGATTCTGGCTTGCTCTTGAACTTATCCTGTGGGGCGTTTTTTCTGCGCCGTTTACTCGACCTGAGCCGGTCAGGGGTTTGCTTTCTCAACAAGCTGTACAGTCGCCCGTGCTCAAGTGGCAACGCGGCGGCTGCTACAGCTCCTGGTGCGAAACAGGTTGGTATTCGTCTCCGGCTGTCGCCGACCTGGATAGCGATGGCGCGCCAGAAGTGATTGCTTCTGCTTACTCGATCGTCGCTCTCGATGGCGCTACGGGCGCGCTGGAATGGCGCGTTGCTTCGGGGTATGATCGCGCCTCGCCGGGCGCCAGCAGCGTTGGGCGCACCTGGCCGGGCATTGTGATTGCAGATGTGGATGGCAACGGCGACCTGGAGATCGTCACCGCCCATGGCGGCGGTTGGGTTTCGGTCTATAACCATCTGGGTTACTTCGAGCCAGGGTGGCCGCAGCGCCCTACAAGTAGCGAACTGCGCGGGTTATCAACGGCAGACCTCGAGAACGATGGCTCGCTTGAGATCATCGTCACCGCCGCTATCAGTAGCCGCACCAATACCTGGGTATTGGAACATACCGGCGTCGTTCGTTCGGGTTGGCCTCAGCTCAACAACGACAGCGGCTACGCCTGGGGCGTCTATAACGCCAACGTCGCGGTCGGCGACCTGGACGGCGACAGCCTGGCTGAACTGGTGGTGCCCTCCGATGTGCATTATATCTGCGCCTATGAAGCCAACGGGATACAAATGCCGGCAAGCAGCATCTACGGCGCCAACAAAGCCTGGGGGAAGGTGGGCGTGTGGGAAAACCTGGCTGTTGAATTGCGCGGCTGGGGCACCTGCGAGGCAGGCGACCCGCGCGCCGAGCGCTATCGCCCCAACTTTGCCCACGGCGCGGCATTAATCGCCGACTTCGATGGCAATGGTTTGAATGAAGTGGCGGTGGTTGGCAACGTGTACGACTGCATCCCCGGCTACCCAAGCCGTTACAATGGCCCATTCCTGTTCAATGCAGACCGCAGCCGCTTCAACGCTTCCGGCTTCGACTGGAGCAGCACGCCTATGGATACGGGCGCGCCGGTGAGCGAGGATTACAACGTGATTGAGAACAACCAGCCCAACCCCGTCGCCGCTGACCTGGATGGAGACGGCGGGCTGGAGTTGCTGTTCTCCTCTTATGACGGTCGCGTCCACGCCTTCTGGCTGGACAAAACTGAGCACGGCGCCTGGCCGTTCTCGGTTTACAGCCCTGCTGAGGGAACGTACCGCTTTGCCTCAGAGCCAGCCGTCGCCGACCTGGACAACGATGGTCACGCTGAGGTGATCTTTGCCTCATGGACACAAAAGGGCAGTAACAAGACCGGTAAGTTGCATGTATTGGATTACCTGGGCAACCCCCTCCATGAGGTGAACCTGCCACTTGCTTTTGGCAGCGCCAACTGGAATGGAGCGCTGGCAGCGCCCACGCTGGCAAATATCGACGCCGACCCCGATCTGGAAGTCGCGCTCAACACTGCCCACTCCGGAATCGTGGCTTACGATCTGCCCGGAACCGGCGCCGCACGCCTGCTTTGGCAGACCGGACGCGGTAATTACTGGCGCGACGCATCCCCGCTGCGCTGGGTCACTGCGTCGCACCGCTCGCTGCTGCCGCTTCTCTACCGCTAGCATCAACCGAGCAGACGGCTGTGTTATAATCTAGGCAGCGTTATCAGGAGTACACCGCATGTTTTTCGGAATTCGATAATCATCCACTTTCTCACGGCTAACGCATTCGGTTGTAAATAGAGTTAAGCGCCGAGGGCGTTTGCCCTCGGCTTTGCTTTCCTGGAAGGATATGCTTACCGTTCACAAGATCTCTAAATCCTATGGAGCAGAGACGATCCTCGAAAGCGTCTCGTTTTCTCTCAACCCGGGCGAGCGCCTTGGGTTAGTGGGACCGAACGGTTGCGGCAAGTCGACCCTGCTGCGCATCCTGGCTGGTGTGGAAAAAACGGACGCCGGCAGGTTGCATTACTCACCTGAGCTGGTCATCGGCTATCTGCCGCAGGGTCTTGAGATTGACCCGCAGGAGACGGTGGAGAGCTTTCTAGAATCGCAGGTTGCGAATCCTGAGAGAGTTGCAGACCAACTGGCGCGACTGGCAAATGCCCTGGCTTCTCAGCAAGAGCAGAGGGAACTCCAGCAGGCTTACGACCTGACCTTGATGCGCCTGCAGACAGCCGCAGGGGAAGTGGGGCGGCGCGCAGCCATCCTCGCCGGGCTGGGGCTGGATCGCCTTTCGCCCGGGATACGGTTGGGACAACTCAGCGGCGGGCAAAAAACCCGTTTGGGGCTGGCACGATTATTGTTAGCCGAGCCGCAGCTTCTGTTGCTGGACGAACCCACCAATCACCTCGACCTGGATATGCTGGCTTGGTTGGAGGACTGGCTGCTGGGTTATATGGGGGCAGTGTTGTTGGTCTCCCACGACCGGGCTTTCCTGGACAGAGTAGCCACCGGCATCCTTGAGCTGGATGGACGAACGCACACCCTGCGCGCCTACCCTGGCAACTATAGCGCCTACCTGGAAGCCAAAATGAGAGAGCTGGAGCGCCACAGACAGGAATATCAGGACCAACAGGAGGAAATTGCGCGTTTACGACAGGCAGCCGCCCGCCAGCGTGAGGCGGCGCGCTTCCGGCGCGGCGGGAAAGCCGATACTCCCGACAAATTCGCCCGAGGTTTTTTCGCCAATCGGGCAAAAGGGACCATGGCACGCGCCCGGTCGATCGAAAGGCGCCTGGAACGCCTGTTGCGACAAGAGCGCATCGAAAAGCCTCGCCCGAGCTGGCAGATGAAATTGGATTTTTCCAGCGCCCCGGAAAGCGGGCGCGCGGTGCTGCGCCTGCAAGACCTGACCGTCGGCTATGGAAAGAGAGCGCTTCTGCAGAACCTCAATCTGCAGGTCTGGCGAGGGGCGCGCCTGGCGCTGATCGGACCAAACGGCTCAGGCAAGACCAGCCTGCTACGCACCATTGCCGGCGAGTTGCCGCCGCTGAGTGGTCGCATCGAATTGGGTGCCAATGTGCGCCTGGGATACATGCCCCAGGAGCAGGAAGCGCTCGACCCCGCTCGGGACGCAGTCACAACCATCCGCAACCTGGCGCCTTTCTCGGAGACAGAGGCGCGCGCCTTTCTGCACCAGTATCTGTTCAGCGGAGATCAGGTTTTTACGCCGGCAGGGATGCTGTCCTATGGCGAGCGCGCCCGTCTGCTGCTGGCTTGCCTGGTAGCGCACGGCTGTAACCTGCTTTTGTTGGACGAGCCAATTAACCACCTGGCAACCCATCCCGCGTGCGTTTCGAGCAGGCTCTCTCCAACTTTGAGGGAACCCTGATCGTGGCAACTCACGATCGCTATTTCATCGAAGGTTTTGCCAGCGAAATCTGGGAAATCCGAGATGAGAGCGGCACGGGTCAGACGCCTTATCAGATCAAAACTTGTGTATTATATATAAGAGGTTGATATGGCTTTTCATGGCAGCGGTTGGTGGAGCTATCTGAGCGCCAGCAGCGAGACGCCCAGGGTTACCTTGCCGTTGTTACGGCGCGTGCTGCGCTATTCATACCCGTATCGCTGGCAAATCGTTGGCATGCTGGCGCTGATTCTGCTCAACACCGGCTTGACTTTGCTGACCCCGCTCATCCTGCGCCAGCTGATTGACGTTGCCATACCCGCGCGTGAGCTGGGGCGGTTGGCGCAGCTTGCCCTGGGCTTATTGTTCATCCCCGCCTTGGGGGGTGTCATCAGCGTGATGCAGAGGCGGCTGAACGCCAGCGTTGGCGAAGGGGTAATCTACGACTTGCGCGTGGCGCTATATTCCCACCTGCAACGCATGTCGCTGCGCTTCTTCACCAACACCAGGGTCGGCGAACTGATGAGCCGCCTGAACAACGATGTAGTCGGCGCGCAGAACGCCATCAGCAACACTATCGTCGGCATCGTCACCAACTTGATTCAGGCGGCGGCTGTACTGCTGGTCATGCTCAGCCTGGAGTGGCGCCTGACGTTGATTAGCGTGCTGGTGCTGCCGCTTTTCATCCTGGTTGCCCGCCGGTTGGGGGTGCGCCTGCGCGATATCGCCCGCCAGGCGATGGACCTAAACGCCCTGATGAACGCCATGATGAACGAGACGCTGAATATCAGCGGGGCGCTGCTGGTCAAACTGTTCGGGCGCTCGCGGCTGGAGGTTGAGCGTTTCGAACAACGCGCCGGGCGCGTGCGTGACATTGGCGTCCGTCGCGCCATGCTGGGTGCCTCCTTCTTTGTCATCATTGGCTTGCTCAGTGCCGTTGGCACTGCCCTGGTGTACGGCATCGGTGGCTATCTGGTGATACAGGGCAATTTCACCATCGGCACCATCGTCGCTTTTGGCGCGTATCTCACCAGCCTCTACAGCTCGCTGCAAGGGCTGGCAAACGCGCCGGTGGAGTTCGCCACTTCCATTGTCAGCTTCGAGCGCGTCTTTGAGGTGATTGACCTGCCGTTGGACATCCAGGAGCAACCGGGGGCTTATCGCCTGGAGCAGGTTGCGGGCGAGCTGGTATTCGAGGACGTTTCCTTCCGGTATCAGGTGGATGATCAGCCGCGCTTGACTGAAGTGCGCCGCTTCGGGCAGATGGAGAGCGTGACCGCCGTGCTCTCTGGAGCCGAAAAAGCCGCGCGGCGGGAGGATGAGGAAGCGGAAGCCCATCCGCGCAGCCAGGCGAGGGAGAGCGCCCTGGAGCATATCAGCTTCGTTGCCCGACCCGGACAGCTTGTGGCGTTGGTAGGACCCAGCGGGGCGGGCAAGACCACCCTCACCTACCTGATTCCACGCCTGTACGATCCGGATGAGGGGCGGATTCTGATCGACGGGCACGATCTGCGCCAGGTGACGCTGGAGTCGCTGATTGCTCAGATTGGCATGGTGACACAGGAAACCCACCTGTTTCACGACACCATCCGCACCAACCTGTTATACGCCCGCCTGGATGCCACTCAGGCTGAACTGGAAGCCGCTGCTCGCGCGGCTAATATTCACGACTTTATTATGGACCTCCCAGATGGGTACGACACCGTGGTCGGCGAGCGCGGCTACCGCCTGAGCGGCGGGGAGAAGCAGCGCATCGCCCTGGCGAGAGTGATCCTGAAGAACCCGCGCATCCTGGTGCTCGACGAAGCCACCAGTCACCTGGATAGCGAGTCGGAATTGCTCATCCAACAGGCGCTGAAACACGTAATGGCGGGACGCACCAGCATCGTCATCGCTCACCGCCTGAGCACCATCCTGGCGGCTGACCAAATCCTGGTGATGGATCGAGGTCGGATCGTTGAGCGCGGCACACACGCCGAGTTGCTGGCGCTGGGCGGTCTGTACGCCAGTCTGTACGAGACGCAATTCAGCCGCGAGCGTCAACTCGCCGGCGCCTGATCTGGTTTGCGTTCCGCCCAATGCAACCCCACGAACTCTCTACACCCTCTGCAACCACCCCGCAAACTGAATTCCTGCGCGGCGTGCGCGACGAACTGCCCCTGCTGGTGGGCGTTCTGCCCTTCGGGTTGATCTATGGGGTTCTGGCGATCGAGGCGGGAATCCCTCCAGCAGCCGCCCAGGCGATGTCGGCGATCGTCTTCGCCGGCTCATCTCAATTCCTGATGGCGCAGCTCGTGGCAGTGGGGACACCAGCTCTGGTGATCGCCCTGGCAGCCGGCATCGTCAACCTGCGCCACGCCCTGTACAGCGCCTCCATGGCACCCTATCTGCGCCGCCTGAGCACCCCCTGGAAATGGCTGCTGGCGTATCTGCTCACCGACGAAGCCTACGCGGTTACGATTGTCCACTTCAGCGCCGCCTCCAGCGCAGCGCACGGCGATAACCCAAGACACCGCCATTTCTATCTGCTTGGGGCTGGTCTGGCTCTATGGAGCGCCTGGCAGTTGAGCACCGCGGCAGGGGTGTTCCTGGGACGGCAGGTGCCAGCTTCCTGGTCGCTTGATTTCACCCTGGCGTTGACTTTCATCGGGCTGGTGGTGCCAACTTTGCACGATCGGGCTGCTGTGGCTGCTGCTTTGAGCGCCGGTCTGATGGCGCTGGTCACCTTCTCGTTGCCGCTCAAACTGGGGCTGGTACTGTCGTCGTTGACGGGGATCGCGCTGGGTATGATGTTGGAGCGGCGCTGATGACGATCTGGCTGATCATACTGGCGGCAGGGTTAATCACCTACGCCATGCGGCTCTCGTTCATCCAGATTTTTGAGCGCCAGCAAATACCGCCATCCGTCCTGCGAGCGCTGCGCTTCGTGCCGCCGGCGGTGCTGAGCGCTATCATTTTTCCCGAATTGGTATTACAAAGCGGGAAGATGGATTTTTCGCCCGGCAACTACCGGCTGCTCGCCGGTCTGCTTGCAGCGCTTGTCGCCTGGCGCACAAAGAACGTTCTGCTCACCATCCTGTTTGGCATGGCTGTGATCTGGCTATTGCAGGCGTTGGGCTAAGCCAGTTGCCAGATCTTCTCCACCAGGATGTATGGCTCAGCCGTCATCTGCTCCAGTCTAACCTCCCCTTCTACCAGCAGCAACACCGCCCCGGCAAGTTCTCGCCGAAAGCGGCTGTAGACCGCAGCGGGGAAGATTATCTTCAGGCTTCCCGTCAGATCTTCAAGCGAGGCAATGTAAATCGTCGCTCCATTTTCTGTCGTGTCGCGCCGCCAGCCGAGTCGCACGCCTGCCACGCGCACGGGCTGGTTCACCCGCCCCGCCGCTTCCAGCGTGCTGATTGCCCCAGCCGCGGCGATCTTCTCCGCTGCCAGCTCCAGCGGATGGAGCGAGACCGGCACGCCCAAGATTTCCTGCTCGGCGGCGATGCGGGCAGCGACTGACCAGTCTTGCACCTCGGGAATCTCCGTCGCGAACAGGGACAGTTGCCCATTGCGCGGTTGCGCGCCCTTCAGTTGCGCCAGCAGCATCGGAATCGAGCCAAATCCTTCCAAAGCCCCCACCCGAATCAAATTTTCTGCTTCCACCGGGCGCGGATCGGCGCGGGCGAGGAAGTCGCTCAGAGAGTGAAATGGGCGCTGGCGGAGCAGGCGTTCCTGGGTACGGCGGGTTAGCTCGCGCACCTGGTTCAATCCCATGAAAAGCGTCGCTTGACCATCCGGGTAGCTGAGGCTGAATTCCATCTGCGAGTAATTCACGTGCGGTGGGCGCACCCTCAGCCCCAAACGGCGCGCTTCCAGCAGGTAGGTGCGTTGTCCATAATAACCGCCCCAATTAGCCAGTACAGACGCCATGAACAGCGCCGGATAGTGCGCCTTGCACCAAGCTGCACGCCAGGAAACCAGGGCATACGAAGCCGCATGCGCCTTGGGAAAGCCATAGCCGGCGAAAGCTGCCATCAGCTCCCAGACCCGCTCAGCCACCGGCTCGGGTATATGGGCGCGAGCAAGCGCCCCTTGCAAGAAGCGCTCTTTGAGCGTCTGCATTTGCTTGCCTGGGTCGAAGTGGCTCATCGCCCGCCGTAGCAGGTCGGATTCTTCCAGGCTCAATCCGGCAAGTTCGTGAGCGATGCGCAAGACCTGCTCCTGGTAGAGGATCACCCCATAGGTCTCGTCCAGCAGAGGCGCCAGAGCCGGGTGCAGGTGCTGCACGGGTTCCTCGCCGCGGAAGCGGCGGACAAAAGCCTCTTTCAGACCGCCGGTCAGCGGTCCAGGACGATAGAGCGCCAGGGCGGTCATCACGTCGTCAACGCACTTGGCTCCGATTTCGCGCAGGGTGGCGCGCATGCCCGGGCTCTCGATCTGAAAACAGCCGATGGTCTCCCCGCTGCTCACCAGCCTGGCAGTTTCAGGATCATCCTCCGGTATGGCGTCCAAGACTTCGAGCGGAGCGGAATAATTCGTAGCAGAGGCGGCGGTCACCTGTTGAGCCACGCCACCCAGCACGCTCAGACCGCGGATGCCCAACAGGTCAATTTTGATCAATCCCAGGCGTTCTATGGAGTCTAGATCGAATTGGGTAACCACCACACCTTTTGCCGCCAGTTGGGTGGGCGCCAAGTCGGTCAGGTTGCCTGGAGCGATGACGACCCCGCCCGGGTGAATCGACGGGTGGTGCGGCGCGCCGAGCAGGGCAGATGCGTGACGCAGGATTTGTTGGTGCAGCGGGGAGCGATAGCGCTCCAGAAGCACGGCGTAAGGCGATTCCCCCTCGCCGCTCCTTGCCAGGGCGCCGTACCAGCGGCGCGGCAGGGCTTCCGTCATGGCGCTGATCTCCTTTTGCGGCAAACCGTACGCCTTGGCGACCTCGCGTAACGCCGAGCGCCGACGGAAGCGGTTGATGGTGCAGACCATCGCTACCCGTTCTGCGCCAAAACGCCGATAGACAAAATTAATCACTTCGTCGCGGCGACGCGAGCACAGGTCAGTGTCGATGTCCGGCGGGGTGGCGCGCGCCGGGTTCAAAAAGCGCTCGAAATACAGGTTGTAACGCAACGGTTCAGGGGAGGTGATCCCCAGGCAGTGAGCTACCAGAGAAGAAGCCGCGGAACCGCGGGATGAGATAGGGATGCCCTGCTGGCGGGCAAACTGGACGATCTCCTGCATGATCAGGAAAAGCGAGCTGTAACCCAGGGATTCTATCGTCGTCAGTTCGCGTTCCAGCCGCTGGCGAATCTCCGGCGTAAGCTCTCCATAGCGCTGGGCTGCGCCGTGATATGCCTGCTGACGCAGCAGCTCAGAGGGGTTAGCATCGGGCGAAGCGACCTGCGGGTAATGCGGCGTGCCCAACGGCAGCTTCAACCGGCAACGGCTGGCGATCTCTAGCGTCGACGCGCAGGCTTGAGGCAAATCGGAGAACCGCCGCGACATTTCCTCGGCGCCGATGAAATATGCGTTTGGGGGAGCCATCTCCGCAGGCGGAATCTCATTCAGGCGGCAATTCAGACGGATGGCGGTCAGGACGCGCTGGAGCGCAGACTGCTGTGGTTCCAGATAGTAAATGCCATGGGTGGCTACTAGCGGCAGAGAGAGTCGCTCAGCCAGGGAAGCCAGCTGCACCACCCAGGCATTGTCAAGCGAGTCATGCCGCTGCACTTCCAGGTAGAGGCGGTCGCCAAAGGCATCCGCGAGCGCGCCGATGAACTGCTGAGCGCGCTCAGTTTGACCCTCACTGAGCAGTCGAGCCAGCAGGTTGTTGCGCCCTCCGCTCAGGCAAATCAGCCCCACAGCCTGCTCGGCAAAGCGGTCGAATGGCAGCGCGCCCTGAGCCTTCTCGGGCGTTTCGGTCATCACCGCACTGCTCAAGCGACACAGGCTTGCCCAGCCGGTCAGGTCCATCGCCAGCACGGTCAGCCGCCCAACGCCAACGCCTCGCTCTGCCGTTACCGGCAGCGTAACCCCCAAAATCGGCTGGACGCCTTCTGCCTGACAGGCGTCGTAGAATTCGATCAGACCGGTCAGGGTGTAGTGATCGCATAGACCCAGGGCGGGCATGCCGCTCGCTCGCGCTGCCCGCGCCAGCTCGCCGGGAGAGGGCAATCCCTCCAGAAAAGAGAAGTATGAATGCGCCTCCAGATGGATGAACAAGGCTGCCAATCAGGAACTCACCCGCCCGGGGAAGCCACGCGCCTGCCAGGCGAGGTAAAGGGCAATTGATCCCGCTACGGCGGCATTATACGAGGCGATTCTGCCGCGCATTGGGAGTTGCAAGAGCAGATCGCAGGAGGCGCGCACCAGCGGTCGCATCCCTTCCGCCTCGCTGCCCACCACCAGAGCCAGGGAGCCATCCAGGCGCACCCGTTCCGGCGGCAACCCTTCTGCTCCGCTTTCCAACCCCACCACCCAGGCGCCATGGTCTTTCAGCATACGGATCGCCTGAGCCAGGTTTGCCTGGACGATGAGCAGATATTCGCTGGCGCCGGACGAGGCATGCACAACGGCGGGCGTCACCGTTGCCGTGCGCCGCAGCGGCAGCACCACCCCATGCACGCCAACGATCTCGGCTGAGCGCAGCAAGGCGCCGAGGTTTTGCGGGTCTTGCAAGATATCCAGGATCAACACAAACAGCGCTTCCTGGCGCGCTGCCGCCAGGTCGAGGATATCCGCCACATTGCTATAAGGATATTCGGAGGCTTCCAGGGCGACCCCCTGATGACCGGCGGCGGTCGCATCCAGAGTGGAGCGGGGGACATATTCCACCGGCACCCCGCGCTGCCGGCACAGCTTCAGGATTTCAGCCAGGCGCGGCTCTGGCTGCGCCCCTTGGGCGACCAGCAGGCGGAAAGCCCGTCGCCGCCCGGCGCGCAGGGTTTCCAGAACCGGGTTGCGCCCGCTGATCCACTCGCGCATCAAACGCCGTCCGCCTGTTCCTCACCGATCGTTGTAGAGATCTTTGCCATTCAACCTGGCGAAGATCATCCGCCCGGCGGCGGTCTGTAAAACTTTGGTCACCACCACGGTCACCTTGTTGTTCAGGTAGTCGCGCCCGTCTTCGACAACGACCATCGTGCCGTCGTCCAGATAACCCACCCCCTGACCGACCTCTTTACCCTCCTGGATGATATTGACCTCCAGCGCTTCGCCCGGCAACAGCACCGACTTGACCGCATTCGCCAGTTCATTGACGTTAAGCACTGCCACTCCCTGCAGCTCCGCCACCCGGTTCAGGTTGTAATCGTTAGTCAGGATCGGGCAACGCAACTGGCGCGCCAGGATCACCAGTTTGTCGTCCACATCCCGCGCGCCTTCCACGTCAATATCGCTGATGCGCACAGGAATAGCGGTGTTCTTTTGCAGTTGTCCCAGCACTTCCATCCCGCGCCGACCGCGCTGCCGGCGCAGGCTATCGGCTGAATCGGCAATGTATTGCAGCTCGTTCAGCACGAAGCGCGGGATCAGCAGCGTGCCAGAGAGAAAACCAGTGCGGGCAATATCGGCAATCCGACCGTCGATGATCACACTGGTGTCCAACAGAATCGTACGGCTGGCAGCCGCCCCCAGCCCGCCTTCTTCGACGGCGCCAAAGCGCCCTGGCAGATTCAGGCGCAGCGCAGAGAAAATATCGTCCTGGCGCATCACGAAGACCGCCACGCCAAAGTAGCTCATCAACAGCACCACCAGAAAGGGGAGCACGCTGCGGAGCGGCTCTGGCAGCAAGGATAGTGGGAACGCAAGCAAAGCGGCGATGATCAAACCGACGATCAAGCCAATCAAACTGGCAACCAGCGTCTGGGCTGAGATGCGCGTCAGCAAGGAACGCAAAGCTCGCGCCGGTCGGGTGGTCAGAAAAGGGGTGAGGATCAGACCCGCCAACGCCCCCACCAAGCCTATCAACACTGCGTAGGTATCGCCCTTACCGCCCAGAAGGTTCCCCAGGTAAGCCCCCCAATAGACGCCGATGACGGCAAAGACGATCATCCCGATCAGGCGAAAGACGAACTCGGCACTCATAATCGACTCCTGTCAAAGAACAGAATCCGCGCTCATCTGAGATCGCCCGCGCCTGCGGAAAGCTATCCCCCTGTGACAGGATGCCGTGACTGTGTCCCTCGATAGAAATTACGATAATTGCAGCGTTTTTCCGGCAAACGCCAGACTCAAATGAGCGGGCAAATCGGATGATAAAACTACACCCACAGGATAATTCCAGGAATAGATGATGTGGGCGTTCCTATTATAGCAGATAATCGTGATAGTATTAGGGCATGCTGGATCAGCAGGAGCGGCTATGGCAAACCTGAGCGGCGGCGAACGCGCCCGCTACGTACAGAAGATGTTCGAGCGGATTGCCCGCCGCTATGACCTGATGAACCGCCTGATGACCTTCGGACAGGACCTGCGCTGGCGGCGAGAGGTCATACGCTGCGCTTCTCCCCCGCCTGGCGGCTTGCTGCTCGACCTGGGCGCTGGCACCGGAGACCTGGCGCGTCAGGCTTTGCAGCAGCAGCCCTCCTGTCGCAGTATCGCCGCCGATTTCACCCTGGCGATGATGCGCATTGGTCAGGCTAAGCGTCAAACGCTCCAGCCCGCCTGGGTAGGCGCCGACGCGCTGCGCCTGCCATTCACCGACGCCGCCTTTGACGCCGTGGTTTCCGGCTTCTTGTTTCGCAACCTGGCTGATATTCAGCAGGCGCTTCAGGAGCAATGGCGCGTGCTCAAGCCAGGCGGTCGCATCGTGATCCTGGATACCACCCGCCCGCCTGTCACACCTTTTACGCCGCTGGTGAAGCTGCACCTGAATTTCATCATCCCCACCCTGGGTAAATGGATCACCGGTGAAGGCGAGGCGTACCGCTACCTCCCGCAATCCACGCTGGTCTTCCTCACTGCTGAGCAGCTCGCCGAGCGTATGCGCCAGGCTGGCTTTCGCCAGGTGAGCTTCCGCCGGAGGATGCTCGCTACCATAGCTATCCATTGGGGCGTAAAATGAACGCGACATCATCTCCTTCTGCCGCACGCCTGGTCGTAGCCATCACCGGCGCTTCGGGCGTGATTCTGGGCATCCGCCTGCTGGAAAAGCTGCGTTCGCTGCCCATCGAAACACACCTGGTGCTTTCGCCAGCGGGGCGCGTCACCATATCGCAGGAGACAGACTATAAGGTGAGCGATGTGCTCAGCCTGGCAGATATAACCTACAACCACAACGATATCGGCGCGGCAATCGCCTCCGGCTCTTTCGCCACGCTGGGCATGGTGGTGATCCCCTGCTCAATAAAAACCCTCTCGGCTGTGGCGAATTCCTACGCCGATGATTTGATCGCCCGCGCCGCCGATGTCACCTTGAAGGAGGGTCGCCCACTGGTGTTGGTGGTGCGCGAGACGCCGCTGCATCGCGGCCATCTCCGGCTGATGAGCCTCGCCGCCGAAGCCGGGGCGGTGATCTTCCCACCCGTGCCGGCGTTTTATATCCGCCCAACCAGCCTGGAGCAGGTGATCGACAACACCGTCGGGCGCGTCCTGGCGCGCCTGGGGATAGCAAACGCCGGCTACCAGGAGTGGAAAGGCATGAAGGGCTAGCTCCCTTGCATTTGGTGGACGCCAGAGACGGGAATCGGTCGCCATGCAAATAGACGATCCGGCACTTGCTGAATTGTTGTCCCTGGCAGCCATGACCCTGGCGACGGTCGGCGCAGATGGCGCGCCGCATGCCGCGCCGGTCTACTTTGCGACGGATGCAAAGCTAAACTTCTTTTTCTTTTCCGATCCGGGCAGCCAGCACGCCCAGGACCTGGCGCGCTGCCCCCAGGCGGCAGCAGCCATCTACCCGGAATGTTATGGCTGGCAAGAGATCCGTGGCATACAGTTGCGCGGCGAGGCGCGGCGGCTGGAAGTTGGACAAGCCTGGGAGGTTGCCTGGCAGGTATATACGGCTAAATTTTCGTTTGTATTGGCAATGAGAGACCTGATCGCGAGGAGCGAATTTTATATATTCCAGCCGCGCTGGATTCGCCTGGTGGATAACCGCCGCGGTTTTGGGTTCAGGCAAGAGTGGGGAGTGCCATGAGCGCCCACAGAGACGAACGCGATCTGGAGAAAGCCGCCCTGCGCGGCGAGCCATCCTACGTCTGGCGCGCCGGGCAGGAGCGCCGTCTAAAGATGATCCTGGATGCTGCCGGAGAGCGAGTTGGGGGCTATATCCTGGAGAACGGCTGCGGCATCGGGCTGTATGCCGAGCGGCTGGCACGATTTGGCGGGCTGGTGATCGGCTTGGAGTACGAGCTGGATCGGGCGCTCGAGGCGCGCCAGCGGATTGCCAGCGTGGTCAGTGCTGACGGGGAGTGTACGCCCTTCCCATCCGCTTCCTTCAATTTGATCCTGAGCCATGAGGTGTTGGAGCACATGGCAAATGACCGTCTGGCTGTCGAGGAGATGGCGCGCCTGCTGCGCCCGGGCGGGCGGATGGTGGTGTTCGTCCCCAATCGCGGCTATCCCTTCGAGACGCACGGCGTCTACTGGCGTGGGCGTTACCATTTCGGCAATATCCCGCTGGTCAATTACCTGCCGCGGCGCATCCGCGACCGCCTTGCGCCGCACGTGCGCACTTATTCGCGCGGCGACCTGAAACGCCTGTTTGCCGGCTTGCCGTTGCGCCCGGTTGAGCGGCGGGTGATCTTCGGCGCATATGACAACATCATCGCCCGATTCCCGCGCCTGGGTCGTCTGCTGCGCGGTCTGTTATATCTCATGGAAAAGACCCCCCTGCAGCTCTTCGGCTTATCTCACCTTTGGGTGTTGGAAAGAGTATGATCTGCCAGCTCGCTACCGATAGCCTCGGCGGCGATGGCGGTGTTACCTGAGACCTGTCCTGCCTGCACCACACCTGTGCCTGCACGACAGGTGCAGGCAAGCGAGCGCAGCGGAGCACATCGTTCAGCAGCTGGTCAGTTGTACCCCCCGAATAAGGGTATCCTGGCGCCATTGATGGTGCTGGCTTCATCAGAGAGCAGGAACAGCACCGCGGCGCAAATTTCCTCCGGCGTGGTCCAGGAAGCGTTCTCGGCACTGGGAGCCGCGACCTTTTGGCGCTCTACGTCGATGGCTTTCACCTGCAGCAGATTGGCAGTGACGCCGGTGCCGCGCAACTCCTGCGCGAGGGTGAGCATCAGCGCTTCCTGACCAGCTTTCCCAATGGCGTATGGACCGCCTTTGGGGTTGGGGCGGGTTGCAGACGGCGAGGTCACCATGACAATGCGCCCCCAACCGTTGTTCAGCATGTAGGGGAGGAAAGACTGGACAACGTTGAAAGAGGTCCAGACGTGCTGGTTGAGCATCAATTCTAAATCAGCGGGTGGAGCTTCAAGCAGGGTTTTTCCACCCGTCCAACCGCCAACCGTATGCAGCAGGATATCAATCCGCCCAAATCTGGCGGCGACTGCCCTAGCCGCGGCTTTTGTGGCAGCATAATCCAGCAGGTCCACGGGGATTTTGACCACCCGGCTTTCCGGAATCGCCAGGTTGGTTGCCAATGCATCCAATTTATCAGCGTCCCGGCTGAGCAGCACCAGCTTGACGCCGCAGGCTGCCAGCTCGCGCGCCAACACCGACCCTAACTCTCCGGTAGCGCCGGTTATCACAGCAGTTCGATCTTGAAGAGTCATATGCCTCCTCGATCTAATTATGGCGTCCAGATCGATAGTCGCTTATTTGTACAAGTGCTGGACGGCTTCAATGACTTCCGTGTCCATCCCTTCCACCACAGGGTAATCTGCCTGTTCTGGCAGGTGTTCCTTACCCTGCAGATCAATCAGATGACCGGATTTGATCGCCTTGGTCTCCAGGTAAAAGCGGTTGTACTCGTTTATCGGCATCACATGAGGAATACGTCCGGTGACAACAATGCCGTTCTTCGTCAGATCCTCGATTTTTTTCGGGTTGTTGGTGATCAGACGCACCGATTTAACGTGCAAAGATTGCAACATGTGGGCTGCAACGCTGTAATCACGCTCGTCGTCGCGAAATCCGAGGGCGATATTCGCCTCCACGGTATCGTAACCGTGTTCCTGCAAACCATAGGCGCGAATTTTGTTGATCAATCCAATGCCGCGGCCCTCCTGACGCATATACAGCAAGATGCCTTTTTCCATCTCTCCAATCATGCGCAGCGCACTTTCCAACTGATCACGGCAATCGCAGCGCAATGAACCAAGCACGTCGCCGGTAAGACATTCCGAATGAATGCGCACGGGTACGTCTTCGCTCTCGCATACATCGCCGCGAACAATCGCAACGTGTTCTTTGTTATCTTTATTATTATAGAACGCCACAATATGAAACTGTCCAAAACGCGATGGCAGCTCCGCAATGGCGGCGATCCTGACGCAAACCTCATCTGGCCCGACGCCGTCGCATTCATGGGCGCGACTTTCGTCGAGGAGCTCTTTAATTTGCATGTGAGTGAAACCCATCTCTCATCCCTCTGATTCGATTTGATAGTGCAGCAGCACGCCTCCCGCCTGATCCAACCGCTCGACGGCTTCCAGGCGCAAGCAAGGAGCCTGCTCCGGGGGAAACCCGGAGCCGTCTGCAAGCGTAGGCGCCGAAGCGCCAGCGAAGATCTTTGGAGCAATATAAATTGAGAGTTCATCCACGCATCCGAGGTGGAAGAGCTCAGAGATCAGCCTCCCCCCGCCTTCGACCAGCAACCTGCGCATGCCCAGCTCATACAGCAAAGCGAGGGCAGCGCTCAGATCGACACGTTCTCCCCCCCGGACATACACCTCTACTCCTGCGTTGCGCAGTCGGGCAACCTGCTCTGGCGTGGTGCGACTGGTGGTAAAGATCATCCTGCGTGCGGGACCCGTTGTAATGAAATGGCTGTCAGGCGAGACATTTGCCTGTGAGACGATCCCTACTTTGGCTGGATTCTCAGCTAAACCTTGCGCCAGGCGCTGCTGGCGTAGCTCCAGCGACTTCACCGTCAACTTGGGGTCCTCATCCAATAAGGTTCTGCCGCCGACCACGACGGCATCTACGGCGGCGCGCAGACGATCCACGCGCGCCAGGTCCTCTCTGGAAGAGATCGTTGCGCCTTTGCGAGCGACGCTGTCGATCTTGCCGTCGGCAGTCATAGCCACGTTGACATGGACATGGGGGCGTTTCATTCTGCGGCTATTATAAAATCGAAGAACCCCACAAGGTAGTCATCTCGCTCTTCAACCCTGAGCAGATTGGCTGGATTGAAAAGGCGATCTTGAGCGTTTGCCGCTGCAGTTGGGAAATATAACTGCGTTGTCAGTGCAGAGGCTGCACGTGGCGCGCGCACCTTAACGTGGATATGCTCCGTCCGCCCCGGATACTGACCAGGCACAACGGTCGCCAGATAGTAACGTCCTTGCTTATCGGTGAACTGGTGACCGCGCAGGGTATAGCCTGAGTTATCGTAGACGCCGCGCCCATCAGCCTGCCAGAAATCCAGCCAGGCATCAGGGATTGGTTGACAATCCTGATCCAGCACATATCCAATCAGGATCAGCCGCCTCCCAGGCGGGTCGCTCTCGAGAAGCGAATTTCTTTCCGGCGAATCCGGCTTGTAATAAGGACCTTCTGTCTGTTCGGGAGTCAGAACGCCGTCGCAGGACGGCGGGGCAAGCGTCAATCCGTTTTGAGCGAAGAAATCGTTCACACCGGAAGTTGCGACTGGACCTTCCGTGGTGGGTGGGGATGCGTCGGTGGGTTGTTCAGCAACGGGTGTGTCAGTCGCCGTTGAAGTGCAGGCGGAAAGAATAAGCCCGACCAGAATCAAAAGAACTGCTTCACGAAACACAGGACACCTGTAAGAAATCAATCGGATTCGGAATGCCTGATCTTCGCCGCTGATGAGACAGTTCAGACAAGCAATTTAGCAGGATTATAAAGCATAAATGTTGGGTGATACTACCGAGAGCAGGCTCACGAGCATGCCAAGAAAAAAGAAATGCCATCGCAGACCGCCAGCGAGAGCCTGAATTCCGGTATGCTTGTCCGGCGCATTCTTCTATGCTATACTCCTCTACTGCAGTGGTCTGGAACCGCTCGTTCCAACGGCGATTTCTGTTAAGCCACCAGTCACTGCCACCCCGACGCTCATACGCCCGATCTACATGTGCGATGGATACCCAACCAGTTTTTCAGGAGAGAGAAGCTATGAAGAGAATATCCAGCCTGATCCTGCTGGCGACGCTGGCGCTGGCAGCCTGTGGACCAGCAGCAACACCGACAGCCGCCCCGCCTACCGAAGCGCCTTCAGTCGCGCCGACCGAAGCGCCTGCTATGGCGCCGGTTGAAACTCCCACCCAGGCGCCGACAACGGCACCCACCGCTGCTCCAACCGCAGCGCCGCCCGAAGAAGGCGCCCTGGCTGGCGTCCCGAAAACCCTGCGCCTCCCCGACCTGGGAGGGCGGACGGTAGTGGCGGTGACCGGCAACGACTACACCCCGCTCAACTTCGTCGACCCGCTGACCGGCAAAGCCGTCGGCTGGGAGTACGACGCCGTCAACGAAATCTGCCGCCGCCTGAACTGCACCGTCGACTGGCAGGTCACCTCCTGGGATACGATGATCGCCGCCGTCCAGGAAGGTCAGTTCGATGTCGGCATGGATGGCATCACCATCACCGACGAGCGCAAACAGCAGGTCGACTTCTCCATCCCCTACATGGTCTCCCAACAGTTTATGCTCGTCCGCGCCGATGAAGAGCGCTTCTCCACCCCAGAAGAGTTCGCCGCCGACCCCAACCTGCTCATCGGCTCCCAGACCGGCACCACCAACTTCTACGTCGCCGTCTACGAAGTCCTCGATGGCAACGAAGCCAACCCACGTATCAAGCTCTTCGAAAACTTCGGCGCTGCGGTGCAGGCTCTGATCGCCGGCGACGTGGACATGGTGCTGATGGACGCTGCCTCCTCCCGCGGTTACATCGGCGCTAACCCCGACAAGCTCAAAATCGTCGGCGAGCCGCTCGGCACCGAAGAGTTCGGCTTCATCTTCACCCCTGGCTCCGACCTGGTCGAACCCTTCAACGCCGCCATCACCCAGATGAAAGCCGATGGCTACTTGGACTATTTGAACACGCGTTGGTTCTTCCTGTCCGACCCTAACGCCGAAGACGTTTACGACAGGCTCCCCGACCTGGGAGGGCGGACAGTAGTGGCGGTGACCGGCAACGACTACACCCCGCTCAACTTCGTCGACCCGCTGACCGGCAAAGCCGTCGGCTGGGAGTACGACGCCGTCAACGAAATCTGCCGCCGCCTGAACTGCACCGTCGACTGGCAGGTCACCTCCTGGGATACGATGATCGCCGCCGTCCAGGAAGGTCAGTTCGATGTCGGCATGGATGGCATCACCATCACCGACGAGCGCAAACAGCAGGTCGACTTCTCCATCCCCTACATGGTCTCCCAACAGTTTATGCTCGTCCGCGCCGATGAAGAGCGCTTCTCCACCCCAGAAGAGTTCGCCGCCGACCCCAACCTGCTCATCGGCTCCCAGACCGGCACCACCAACTTCTACGTCGCCGTCTACGAAGTCCTCGATGGCAACGAAGCCAACCCACGTATCAAGCTCTTCGAAAACTTCGGCGCTGCGGTGCAGGCTCTGATCGCCGGCGACGTGGACATGGTGCTGATGGATGCTGCCTCCTCCCGCGGTTACATCGGCGCTAACCCCGACAAGCTCAAAATCGTCGGCGAGCCGCTCGGCACCGAAGAGTTCGGCTTTATCTTCACCCCTGGCTCCGACCTGGTCGAACCCTTCAACGCCGCCATCCAGACCATGAAGGATGACGGGTTCATCGAGCACCTGAACACGCGCTGGTTCTTCCTGTACGAGCCCTCCGGACAATAGCTTTGATGATGACGGTTGCCCCACGGTCAGCAGGCAAATCAAGCGCAGCCAGGCGACCGAGATTGTAGCCAATCGCCCAAATTTATGAAGACTGTGTGCCGGTGCAGCGCTCATCCGCTGCGCCGGTACACGCCAGCCTCCGATGGAGGTGCGTGTGAGCGCCGGTCATACCCAGGCGATGCATCCAGCCCGTTCTCATTTGTTGCCGCTCGCAGACAGGCTTTCCAGGCTGCCTTACTGGTTGTTGGGAGCGCTGCTGCTGGCTATCCTGGCATTCTGGGTGATTGCCACCAACGCCAGCTATCGCATCATCTTCGAGGCGGTCAGCAAGGGTGTATGGACCACGATCTACGTTTCGCTGGTGGCGTACACGCTGGCTGTACTCGTCGGTCTTGGATGGTGTTTGCTGCGCGTTTCCCAGAGCCGCCCTCTACAGGAGTTCTCGTCGTTCTTTGTCGAGATCATCCGCGGCGTGCCTATGCTGGTGTTGCTCTACTACATTTCCTTTGTGGCGGCGCCGGCGCTGGTGACCCTGCTGAACTGGCTTGGCAAGCCGCTGATCGAGGCGCAGCTCATGGAGCAGATCAACGTCCGGCAGGTCAATTTCGTTGTGCGCGCCATCCTGGCGTTGTCTATCGGCTATAGCGCGTTCATCTCCGAGATCTTCCGCGCCGGCATCGAATCGATCGGCAAAGAGCAGACCGAGGCGGCGCAGACCGAGGGCGCCAGCTACTGGCAGACCATGCGCTTCATCTTGCTGCCGCAAGCGGTGCGCAATGTGCTGCCGGCGCTGGGCAACGAGTTCATCGCCATGCTTAAGGACTCCGCCCTTGTCTCAGTGCTGGGCGTGCAAGATATCACCCAGCTCGGGAAAGTGTATTCAGCTTCGACGTTTAACTTCTTCGGAACTTATAGCATTGCAGCCCTGCTTTATCTGGTGATGACCTTGGGACTGGCTTTGCTGGTGCGCTGGGTGGAAAAACGCATCAAACTCTAAGCCCTATCCCGATAAAAATCCTTCGAAATAACTGGCGCTGATCGTGCTAATCTTGAGCCTATGCGTGATCGTAAGGCGCGCCCCAGGACTAATTGTCGCGCCGCGCTTTTTGGCGTCAGAAGGGACGCGTTACTTTCGCACGGCATTCGCCTACTCCGAAAGCCCGGCACGATATCGCGGCTTGCTTCAAATCCAGCAGGGATACTTCGCCCTATAGCCGAACTTGGCTGTCACAGCCGCTGCCAACCTCGCCCCGTTGGAGGAAGCGCCGCGGATCACAACCGGACTGGCGTTGCTCATGCAACCCGCCGCCATCGCGGCTTTGCTCTGGCTGGAATGTGAACTCTGGCGCCATTTGGCAATCAATATAAGGCGTTTTGGGGATGCTCTTCGTCCCCCTCAGCGGGGAGGTCTGGCTCAATACGATCAACAGCCGGTTCGTGCTGGCAGTTATCAGTTGTTGCACGGTCAACGCTGCGGATGCGTTGGACCGGCGCGGATTGGCAATCGCTGGTCTCTTCCCGATAGACGCAAAGCATCGCACTGTTGCTGATTGAGCTAAAGAACACCCTCATCCTCGTCGTTTAGCTCAGCATCGCGGCTCCCGGCGTTGCCGAGGTATACTTCTACGCCCCGAACACGATACTGGCGCTCACCGCCATCGGCAGCCTGAATGCTGCTCGAGAGCAAATCTCAGCCGGCGCGCAGCAGGTGGATGCTCGTCCCAATCAGTATTTTTTATAGACCTCATTGCCCTGGGGGATGCTGCAAATCAACCACGTTCTTCGACACAAACTAGCCAAGCTGGGAACAGGAAGACCAAATCTGGCGCAAGAATCCCGACCATGAGCTGGACGTCTGGCTTCCTGGATGAAAATCACAGCTCATGAAGAAGTGGCAGTAGTATTTCATTGCAGCCATTAAAACAATTCGCCCCACCCGATGCGGTGGAGCGAATGAATATTTGCGTCCGTCAGGATCAGCTTAACGGGACAACATTGGCAGCCTGCAAACCTTTGGGGCCTTTCTCCACGGTGAACTCCACCTGCTGGCCCTCAACCAGGTTGCGATAGCCGTCAGTCTGGATGGCTGAGTAATGCACAAATACATCTGCGCCGTCCTCGCGAGCAATGAAGCCGTAGCCCTTGCTGCCGTTGAACCATTTGACTGTGCCGATAATACGATCAGACATTTCTTTACTCCTTGATCTGAAAAAAGTTGCTGGTGATGCTGGGGTCGTACCATCGGAGCAGTTCAGACAAAATAGCCCAGGACTTTCGCCTTGGGCTATCGTTTTTCTTACGTCCAACGGCAACTCACTGGCATCCTAACGGTTGTCATCTTATCACACTACTCGCGAATTGTCAAACATTTTGAGAGATTCTATCCGAATTGGTAAAGGATGACACTCAAAATGCTATCACCTCTTGCTGGTTTAAGGAGCTAATCCCTGGCAGGCATCGGGGACATGGATGCCGCTCACGGTGGCGGTTGAAAGCGTTTGGTCAAACTCTAACGTAATCACATACGGTTGGGCGGGGTCAAACCCCTCGACCGCGCCGCGTGCCAGAGCTACCAGCACCAGGCGCGACAGGTAGCCTCCCTGGCGCGCCCGGTAGAGGCTCGCTGATTTCAGCTCGAGCAACTCACCCGTCTGCAGCGCCTGCCAATTGAGGTTGTCCGACGAGAGTTCGTAACGGTCAGTGAGTACGCCATTGATATGGACGCCAGCCTCCGTCAGAGATGCCTGCCCCTTCAATCCACCTTCCAAATCAAAAGAGAGAAGGTTCACATCCAGGGTATCTGCCATGGGCGAGACGGTGCATTGCCCATCGATATCGATAAAATATTCATTGCCGGCAATGTAGATGGTTTCAAAGATCTCTTCATCCCCCCCTTGGCGCCCTGTGGTGCGCGTCAGCAGGGCAGTCTCCGGAACAGTTTGGTAGTGCACCTCGAACTCGCTCTCTATGATCATTGGTTGCCCAGTCCTATCCTGCCCATCATAAGTGAAGCGCAAAGTCTGAACGAGCAAACCCTCGCCAGCAGCGGTCAGTATAAGTTGTTCCAGATCCAGTGTCTGAGGGACAGAGGGAACCGACTGCAGCGTTCGTTCAGGGGATGCAGCGGCTGGTACCTGCGGCGTGGAGCGATTGGTCAATGCCCCCGCCAGGCTGCAAGCCAGCATGGTAATTGTCAGGGTTGAGATCACGACGCCACGATCCAACTTCATTTGCTCAGTGTCTCCTGAACCAGCGACCTTGATAGCAGCATCATACTACACTTTTGGAAAGGTTAAACCATCCATTCGGAAAGGGAGATTGATCCATCTTGGCGGTTTTGACATAGGCGGTTGCCGCAATCACGAACTCGTGTTATCATCGTTGCCGCCCAAGCCGCGCCTTCGTGCGCAAGAGACGATTATTACAAATCCATGGAGGCTGCCACAGTGGAGACCAAGGCAAATAGATACCGCATCTTGATCAAGGAGAACGGTTCGTACCAGGTGGAGGGTGGCGTCCCGTTGGTCAAACGTTATCCCGCCCAAAGCGTTCATGGCGAACCGCTGGAATGGGATCCGGTTGGAGCCGAAGAAGACGAGCCGGTTGTGGAAGAAACGTACTGGCTCTGTCGCTGTGGGCACTCGGAACACAAACCGTATTGCGACAGCTCGCATCGCCGTGTTGGCTTTGACGGCACTCTGACAGCAGACAGGCGCCCGAGCGCCGAGCGTCAACGGATCTTCCAGGGAACAGGCGTGCGCATGACGGATGATGTCAGCCTGTGCGCTGACGCTGGGTTCTGCGGCACGCGGCTGACGAAAGTCTGGCAGATGATTGAGCGCACCGCTGACCCCGAGGTGCGCGCCCGCCTGATCCGCATGGTGGCAAACTGCCCCTCCGGACGGTTGGAGGTAGCGCTGGAGACCGGCGAGAAGCTTGAGCCAGAATACCTGCCCTCGATTGCCACCGTCCCGGATGGACCTTTGTGGGTGCGCGGCGGCATCCCTATCGAAGCGCCTGATGGATTTGTGTATGAGGTGCGTAACCGGGTGACGCTCTGTCGGTGTGGACTATCCAAGAACAAGCCCTTTTGCGACGGAGCCCACACCCAAGCGGGTTTCAAAGCCCCCTGAGTTACCAGCGGGTCCCAATTTTCGGACGGGCTGGGTCAAATAGTACCGCGCGGCGTCGATTAAACAGACCGCCGGACGTGGGGGGGGCACGCCCGGCAATCTAAGGAGGTCCACCGGATGTCGCCAACACGGGGGGGACGTGCTGAACGCCACTACCGGGGATGGACACCTGTTTATACCGGTAAAAGGGAGGGCAGGTGTCATCATCCATAACTATAACCGAATTTGTCCGAATTTGCATTAAAACCAGATTAGAGTTGTCCGATTTAGCTCTCATCCACCTCGTCATCTGTCTTTGATTGAAACAACTCCATCCATTCCTGGATTTCAACCGCGGTAAGCGGCTCTTCTCCGCTCCTGGGCAGCTCAGCGTGTGTTTCCAGAACTTGTAAGATCAGACGGGCAAAGGTCTCGGAGGCAAGCACCTGAGCTCGGGCAGCGCGCGCGGCGCGCTGGACTTGTTGATCGGAGCTGACTACCGTCCAGTTGCGCGCCTCCGCCCCTAATCGCTCCAGCCTGCTGCGAATGGCATCATCCGCCGTTTGACCACTCCTGACGAACCGCGCCACTACCAACCCAAAACTGCGCGCCCTCGGCTGACCCGGAGGGGCGTTATCGAAGAAAATCTCAGCTCGTTTGCGCTGACGGCGGCAATAATCTTGCAACAGTTGCACCAGATGCATCTCGTCGTCAGGCTCAGCCAGGCTCAGCCCTGGCAAGCGCGGGATGAGGTTGTGACCATCAATCAAATAGGGCATGGCAACCTGAATCGTTTCAAACCCAATGCAATGCCATTATAATCGCTCGTCGCGGATTGTGCCTTTCGAAGGACTATGCTATGATTTGTTGAGGAGAGCTGCCCCATGAAGCGTTGGAAAACTCTGCTTTATTTTTTATTGCTGAATGTGTTCGTCTCTGCATGTACCACTGTGGCAGTACTCCTGATCTGGGACTATACCCATCGCCCCGCTGAACCGGTTGTTTCCTCCAGCGCGGCTGAAAACCTTATCACCCAGACTGTTGCATCCACCCCCAACCCCGCCCAGACACAGGCGGCTCTCGCCACCAGCACCCCAGAGCCGGTGATACTCCAAAATGTTGAAGCCTACGAAGTTCAATTTGGAGATACGCTTGGCTCGATCGCCGAGGAGTACGAGGTTTCAATCGAAGAACTGATGCAGATCAATCAGCTCTCCGATCCGAATTCGCTGTCGGCTGGCATGGTCATCTACGTGCCGAAGTCACGCGGCGAGGCGGCAACTCCGTCGCCACAGCTCACCACACGCCCACCCTCCGCAGCTAGCACGGGCACGTCGGCTGCCCCGGCAGTGGAAGCCGGCGTGGTGATCAACAGCGTGATCGGCGTTGGAGAAATCTCAGCCGAGCATGTTTTCATCTCGCGCACCGGAAGCGGACAGCTCTCTCTGGCGGGGTGGCAAATCGAAGATCAAGATGGGAACATTTATGTGTTCCCACAACTGGACCTGTTCGCCGGCGGGGCGGTCAATGTCTGGACCACCGCTGGCGTGTCTACAGTCGTGGACCTATACTGGGGTTTGCAATTCCCGGTATGGGAGCGCGGCGAAACGGTTACCCTGCGCGATCAACAAGGCAAAGTCCGTGCTACCTATACCATCCCCTGAGCGATGCTGAGCAGGCGCAATTCGAGGAGAGCAACGTGAGCACAGTCGAAGAGCAGATCCGCCGCGCCATAGAAGCGGGTCTGTTCGATAACTTACCCGGCAAGGGCAAACCTCTTTCTCTCGAGCAAAATCCCTTCGAAGACCCCGAGTGGCGGCTGGCGCATCACCTGCTGCGTAGCAATGGCTTCACCCTGCCCTGGATCGAGCGACGCCGTGAAATCGAGGCATCCATCCAGAGCGCGCGGGATTCCCTGAGACGCGCAGCGGCATGGCGCAGGGCATCTAAACGAGGCACAATCCCAGCCGCGCTACCTGAGATCGAATGGGAGCAAGCTGTAGAACAGTTTCGCCAATGCGTTGCTGAAATCAATCGTCATATCCTGACATACAACCTCCAGGCGCCGTCTGTCCATTTCCACATCCGTCCGCTCTCCGTTGAACGCGAACTGGAATTGACCAGTTCCCCGCCATCTGATACACTTTCAGATTGAAACGTCGAGCAGTATATCTCCCTTCTGCGATCGGATAGGTTGGAGGCATGTCTCAAGCTCTCTATCGCACATGGCGACCGCTCCATTGGGATCAGGTCGTTGGTCAAGACCATGTGATCCAAACCCTGCGCAACGCGGTGCTCACCGAGCGCGTCGCCCACGCATATCTGTTCGCTGGGCCGCGCGGCACCGGCAAGACAACCACCGCTCGCCTGCTTGCTAAGGCTGTCAACTGTCTGGAAGCCGACCTCTCGCGACGACCGTGCAACCAGTGCGAACACTGCCTGGCGGTAAATCAAGGGCGTTTCCTGGATTTGATCGAGATTGACGCCGCCTCGAACACCAGCGTGGAAGATGTGCGCGACTTGCGCGATAAGATTAATTTTTCCCCCAACCAGGGTCGCTACAAGGTTTATATCGTGGACGAAGTGCACATGCTCTCGACGGCGGCTTTCAACGCTTTACTGAAAACGCTGGAAGAGCCACCGGCGCATGCCATCTTCATCCTGGCAACCACCGAAATTCATAAAATTCCCGCAACGGTTCTTTCCCGCTGTCAACGCCACGAATTTCGCCGTCTGCCGGTCAAGGATATCGTCGCCCAGCTGAAGCTGATGGCTGAAGCCGAGTATATTCAGGTAGACGATGAAGTGCTGTCCCTATTGGCGCGCCAGGCAACCGGCTCTCTGCGAGATGCCATCTCCTTGTTGGATCAACTGGCTGCCACTGGCAAACCGATTGGGCTGGCGACAGCCCAGGCGCTGTTGGGCACTGCCACCAACCAGGCGGTCCTGGACGTGATCCAGGCTATATTGGATCGTAATGCGGCAGAGGGATTAGCGCACATTCACCAAACGCTCGATGCTGGCGGCGATCCACGCCAGTTCGCCCGTCAGATTGTGGCTTATCTGCGCAATCTGCTGCTGCTGCGGATGGGCAACCCCGGTCTGATCGAGGCACCGGTTGAAATGCGCTCCGCCATGGCTGAACACGCGCAAAAGCTGGATGTGCCAGAGCTCATAAGAATTATCCGCCTATTCATTCAGGCTGCCAACGAAGCGCGCAATACCTGGCAACCCTCTCTCCCGCTCGAAGTGGCGTTGGTCGAAGCGATCTTGCCAGCAAGCGCCTCACCCGAAACAATCCCAGAGGCGCAGTCGGCGATGGCTTCCAGCAAAGCCGCCTCGCCGACTGCAGCTGTAGACGCACCCGTGGCAGCACAGGTGGCGCAATCCGTAGAAGCCGCAGCGGAAGGTGGAATATCGCTGAAGATGATCCAGGACCACTGGCGCGAGTTACTGCCCATCGTCCGGCGGCGCAGTCCAACCGCAGAAGCGTTGCTGAAATCGGGAAAAATCCTGGGCGTCAAAGATGGCGTGCTCTACCTGGGCTTCTCCGAGGTCTTGAAAGCCAAAATGGAGAAAAAAGAGAACATAGAAAGCGTCCATCAGGCGCTGCTGGATGTATTCAAAGTGGAAGTCCCCATCCGTTGTGTGGTTGCCACCGGCAAGACGAGCGGCATCCCGGTGGATATCGACAGCGACGGGATGGTGGCAACCGCCTTGCGCGACCTGGGCGGGGAAATCGTGGACGTCCAATAATGCGACAAGTTCGCCGAGAATTGCGAGAAGGCAGATAACGATAACCTGGGAGGTAGGTATGGCAAAAGGCTATAAAGCGCCAAAAATGTCCGCCTCGGGCGGGATGATGGGGCAGCTCCAAAAATTGCAGGAACAACTCCAGGCGGCGCAGGCACAACTGGCAGAGGAAACGGTCACTGCCACCGCCGGCGGAGGAGCAGTGTCAGTGACGATGACCGGCGATCAACAATGCCGGCAGGTAGTGATCGATCCAGCCCTGCTACAAGAAGGGGATGTGGAGATGCTTCAGGATTTGCTTCTGGCTGCCTTTAACAACGCGCTGGAAAAATCACGCGAACTGGCAGCCCAGCGCCTCGGCCCGCTGGCGGGTGGATTGCCGTTCTGACATTTTCCCCGGCGGTGCGACCTCGAGTGAGTAGCCGGTATGCTGCTGCCCGAACCGCTCCAAAATCTCATCCAGGCATTCTCTCGACTGCCAGGGATCGGTCCAAAAACTGCCTCTCGCCTGGCTTTCTTTCTTCTGCGCGCCCCTGACGAAATCAGCCAGGACCTGGCAGAAGCGCTGAAAGCGTTGAAAAGTCAGACTGCTGACTGCCCAATTTGCTTCAATATCACCAGCGCCGGCAGGAGCGCCTGCGAGATCTGCGCCAATCCCGACCGAGACCCCTCCCTGGTGTGCGTGGTCGAAGAACCGCTCGACGTGCTGGCGCTGGAAAGGACCTCTGGCTATCAAGGGCACTATCATGTCTTGCACGGGGCGCTTTCCCCGATTGAGGGGATCGGACCAGAGGATCTGAAGATTCGCGAATTGATCGAACGCGTCAAACGCGGCGACGTGCGCGAGGTGATCCTGGCAACTAACCCAAGCGTAGAAGGCGACGCCACCGCCATGTATCTGAGCCAGCTTTTGGCAAAGCTGGGCGTACGGGTCACCCGATTGGCGCGCGGCTTGCCGGTCGGCGGCGACCTGGAATACGCCGACCCTAATACCCTGCTGCGCGCCCTGGCTGGTCGCCAGGAGATGGATCAACAATGACCGCCAGGCGCGTTTGTTCGTTAAACCATTGACGACTTTCCCAATTCCTGATAGACTCCAGCCCCGCCGTCGTGTACATCTTGCCGCTGTGTATAGCCTCTGGTATAATGCCATTCGCTTTAACACAGGCGCGCAAATTTGCCCGCCGACGTAGCTCAATCGGCAGAGCAACCGCCTTGTAAGTGGTAGGTTATGGGTTCGATTCCCATCGTCGGCTTGCGTTGATGGTTGGCGACCTGGGCTGTGCTGAACAGCCCCGGTCTCGAACCGGCAACGGTCGAAAATTCGGGCGGTTACCCAAGTGGCCAAAGGGGGCTGACTGTAAATCAGCTGGCGGACGCCTTCGGAGGTTCGAATCCTTCACCGCCCACTCGCGCAAGTCGTTGACGGGTGTGGAAATCACACCTGTTGACGCGCGGTCATTGAATATATTGCCCTCATAGCTCAGTCGGTAGAGCACGTTCTTGGTAAGAACGGGGTCATGGGTTCAAGTCCCATTGAGGGCTCTCGGTGACCAAAACAACCGATGATTAGAGATTAAGTGAAGGAGAAGATACCGCATGGGCAAGCAGAAATTTGAGCGGACGAAGCCGCACATGAACGTAGGGACGATCGGGCACATAGATCATGGGAAGACGACGTTGACGGCGGCGATCACCAAGTACTGCAGCCTGATGGGTT
>Ga0101944_10000355_pt1 | contig 140381 bp, 114 predicted proteins | sample DewCreD2012metaG_FD_75245 | JGI IMG/M metagenome (GOLD analysis project Ga0101944, IMG submission 75245) | Hot spring sediment bacterial and archeal communities from British Columbia, Canada, to study Microbial Dark Matter (Phase II) - Dewar... ...
GTGCCCAAGACAAATGCCCCTTTGGCCTGCGCCGGATCGTTGTCTGGGATCCCGACAAGCGGGAGACCCTGGAGCTTCTGACCAACCATCTGGAGTTCGGCGCGACCACGATCGCCGCCATCTACAAGGACAGATGGCAGATCGAGCTCTTTTTCAAAGCCCTCAAGCAGAACCTGAAGGTGAAAACCTTCGTGGGCACCAGCCCCAATGCCCTCTTGATCCAGATCTGGACAGCCCTGATCGCCATGCTGCTCATCAAGTACCTCCAGTTTCGCTCCCGCTTTGGCTGGTCGCTGTCGAATCTGGTCGCTTTCTTGCGATGGAACTTGTTTACGTACCGGGATCTCTGGGATTGGATCAACAGCCCCTTCGAGGTTCCCCCTCATGTGCCCGAGTCTGTCCAAGACGAACTCCCCTTTGTCTCCTTTGGACAGCAGCAGGACGCCGAAAAAGGGAACCTCAACTTCCATGGCGCGCTTTCGCCCCTCTAACTGGCTGATTTACAAGGATCCAGACGACCGCAGACCTGAAAGTTTGGACAGCAATGATCTATCCGATAGAAATAAAAGGCGAGTCGTTTGAGCCTACAGCAGGTCGTAGTTGGGCAACAAATTCGGAAGGCATGAAGCGACTCATAGCGGCGGGGCGAGTTGCTAAGATGGGAAAGACTTTGTCTTATGTGCGGTATGCGGAAGATTTTCCAGTGAATCCTTTGCCTAATCTGTGGGCGGATACAGCGTCAGGCAGTGGAATGAAAAAAATCTATGCCGTTCAAACTAATGAAAAAGTCATCCAGCGCTGCCTCCTGATGACCACCGACCCGGGTGACCTGGTGTTCGATCCCACCTGCGGCTCCGGCACCACGGCTTACGTGGCCGAGCAGTGGGGCCGGCGCTGGATCACTTGCGACACTTCGCGCGTGGCGCTCACGCTTGCCCGCCAGCGGCTGATGACCGCCGTCTTCGACTACTACGAACTGGCGCACCCGGAAGAGGGCGTCGGCTCCGGCTTCAAGTACAAGACCGTGCCGCATGTGACGCTCAAGTCCATCGCCAACAACCCGGAGATAGACGGCATCCATGCCCGCTGGCAAACAAAGCTCGAACCAATTCGTGAACAGTTGAACCAACTGCTTAAGAAACAGTGGCAGGAGTGGGAAATCCCGCGTGAGGCTGATAAGGATTGGCCTAAAGAAGCCGAAACACTCCTTACCGAATGGTGGCAGCTGCGGCGCAGGCGGCAGGAAGAAATAGACGCCGCCATTGCCCGGCATGCCCAGCAGGAGACCCTCTACGATCAACCCTTCGTGGATAAGAAGAAAACGCGGGTGAGCGGCCCGTTCACCGTCGAGGCTGTGCCCGCCCCGGCGGTCAAGTCGGTGGAGGAACTGGTTGGGGGTGCGCCGCAACCTGCCGACGCCTCCATCGCCCGCTCGGGCGAGACGCTGCGCCAGGGCGAATGGCGCGACGAGCTCCTGCGAACGGGTATTCGAGGCAAGAGGGGCCAATACATCCGTTTCGCCCGGCTGGAGCCTCTTCCAGGCTGCCGGTGGTTGCACGCCGACGGCGAGACGCGTCCCAGCGCCGAGGGCGGCGATTCGGTGCGCGAGCCCGGCCAGGCGTATGCCGCCATGCGCGCGGTGGTCTCTTTCGGCCCCGAACACGCCCCGATGGAACAGCGCCAGGTGGCCCAGGCCATCGAGGAGGCACAGACGCTCGTGCCCAAACCGAAGCTCATCGTCTTCGCCGCCTTTCAATTCGACCCGGAGGCGGCGAAGGACATTGACGAGACCAACTGGCCGGGCGTGACCCTGCTCAAGGCGCAGATGAACGCCGACCTCTTGACCGAAGACCTCAAGAAAAAGCGCGCCAGCAACGAATCCTTCTGGCTCATCGGCCAGCCGGACGTGCGCCTGGAGCGCGTTGAACCCTCACCCCAGCCCTCTCCCGGTGGGAGAGGGAGCAAGGGTGATGGCGTTTGGTACCGTGTATCGGTGCACGGCTTCGACTACTACAACACCAAGACCGGCGGTATCGAATCGGGCGGCGAGGACAAGATCGCCGTATGGCTGCTCGATACCGACTACGACGGCCGCAGCCTCTACCCGCGCCAGGTATTCTTCCCGATGGCGGGCGAGAAGGAGGGCTGGGCTAAGCTCGCGAAGAACCTGAAAGCCGAGATCGACGAGAAACTAATCGAAGCCTACCGGGGCACGGTGTCGCTGCCTTTCGAGCCGGGCAAACATAAGCGCATCGCGGTCAAGATTGTGGATGACCGGGGGATTGAGAGCTTAAAGATTCTGGAGGTGGAGTGATGCCCCGCACCACCATCGACCGGCTGATCATCAATTCGCCTTACGAGGAGCCGCAGCGTCACTGGCGCTACGACCGTGAGGCGAGAATGTTTGAGCTGGTCGAAGGACGCCGGCCGGCGGGTTACGTGGTGGCCTCGGGCGATTCCAGAGCCTTCGACGATCCCGGAGTATTCATCGAGATTCCGCTGGTGAACCAGATCCGGCTCCGCGTCAAGGCATGGCGCGAGGCTGGGTATCCGGGAGTGACCAGCATCACCAAGCGGCTGCTCGAACACTGGCGCGACCCGGAAGAGTTCGAAGCGCGGCGCTTTTTTTTCTGTCAGCTTGAGGCAGCGGAGACGCTCATCTGGCTGGCCGAAGCGCCAGCCGCCGAGCGTGTGGGGATCGATATTCCGGGCGACGGCGGGGAGTTTTTGCGGCAGTGCTGCAAGATGGCGACCGGTTCGGGCAAGACCATCGTGATGGCGATGTTGATCGCCTGGCACATACTCAACAAGGTGGCCGCGCCGCAAGATAACCGTTTTTCCAGGAACGTGCTGGTAATCGCGCCGGGGCTGACGGTGAAGAAGAGGCTGGCCGTTCTGGAGCATACCGCCGAGGGCAACTATTACGAGGCGTTCTCCATCGTGCCCTCGGCACTGCTCGACAAGCTCCGGCAGGGGAAGGTGCTGGTTCGCAACTGGCACGCACTGGCCTGGGACAGCGAAGAACAGGTCAAGAAGCGAAAGAGCGTTGATAAGCGCGGCGTAAAGAGCGACGAGGCCTACACCCGCGAGGTCCTGGGCGAGATGGCTAACGCCCGCAATCTCCTGGTGATCAACGATGAAGCGCACCACGCCTGGCGCGTAAACTGGGAGGCGGAAGGCAAGTACCTGCGCGCCCGGGATCTGAAAGACAGCGCCGAGGAGGCCACGGTGTGGGTAGGCGGGCTGGACCGACTGCATCGCTCGCGGGGCATCCTGAAATGTTACGACTTTTCGGCTACGCCCTTTACACCATCCGGGAAAAAGAGCTCTGAAGAGGCGCTCTTCGGCTGGATTGTCAGCGATTTCGGCTTGAATGACGCCATCGAATCGGGGCTGGTAAAGACCCCGCGCGTCGTGGTGCGAGACGATGCCGTGCCGGACGCCAGGACCTACAAGTCCCGTCTGTACCACATCTATAACGACCCCGAGGTCAAGGACGACCTCAACCGTAAGGCGAATCCGGAAGAACCGCTTCCCGACTTAGTGCTCAACGCCTATTACCTGCTCGGCTACGACTGGCGGGAGACATGGAAAGCCTGGCGAGCGGCTGGGCTACCCACCCCGCCGGTGATGATCACCGTGTGCAACCGAACCGAGACGGCCGCGCGAGTCAAGCACGCCTTCGACTCGCGGCGCATCCACATCGATGAGCTGTGCGATCCGGAACGGATCCTGCACATCGACTCGAACGTGCTGAAACAGGCCGAAGCGCAGGAAGAAGCAGCCACACCGCTGGAGACGCCGGACGAGAATGAAGAGGAAGGGAATAACGGCGCGCCGGTCGAGCGCAAGCTGACCAAGGCGGAGCAGGCTGAACTCCTGCGGCAGATCGTGGATACGGTGGGCAAATCGGGCCAGCCGGGCGAGAAAATTCAGAAGGTCATCTCGGTTGGGATGCTCTCCGAGGGCTGGGACGCCAAGACGGTAACGCACATCATGGGCCTGCGGGCCTTCACCAGCCAACTTTTGTGTGAGCAGGTGGTGGGGCGCGGCCTGCGGCGCACATCGTACGAAATCAACCCGGCGACGGGCCTGTTCGATCCGGAGTACGTGAACATTTTCGGGGTGCCCTTCACCTTCTTGCCGCACGAGGGGAGCGAGGACGGCCCGCCGCCGCCACCCACGCCGAAGACCGCAGTCCAGCCGGACCCAGCCAAGGCGGCGTTTGAAATCCGCTGGCCGAACGTGGTGCGAATTGAACGCATATTTCAACCCAGGCTAACGCTGGATTGGTCGAAAGTCCATCCTCTGGAGCTGAATGCGGCACACACCGCCCAGGTGGCCGAACTGGCGCCGATCCTCGAAGGCAAACCCGACGTGACCGAGATCAGCCGCATCGAGCTGGAGCGGCTGGCGCGGGAGTTCCGCACCCAGCGCATCATCTTCGAAACCGCCCGCGACGTGTTCGATCAGATGAAGCAAAGCTGGAAGGGCAGCCGCGAGGTCTTGCTGGCGCAGTTGGTGAGGATCGTCGAGCAGTTCATCGCCTCCGACCGTATCATCATCACGCCGCCTTTGTTCTACCAGGACGAGCTGCGCCGCCGGCTGATCATCACCCTCAACATCTCACGAGTGGTGCAGCATGTGTGGGAGGCAGTACGCCAGGAGAACACCGAGCGGCTTATTCCAGTCTTCGACCGAGACCATCCTATTCGATCCACGGGCGAGATGCGAACTTGGTACACGGGCAAGCCTTGCGAGCGAACGCGAAAGTCACACATCAACGTTTGCGTTTACGACAGCACATGGGAGGCGTCGGATGCCTTTCTTCTTGACGACAGCGAGGCGGTGTGCGCATGGGTGAAGAATGATCACCTGGGCTTCGAAGTGCTCTACGTCTATCGTGGCGTCGTGCGGAAGTACAGGCCAGACTTTCTCGTGCGGTTCGCCAACGGCGACATGCTCGTGCTGGAAACGAAGGGGCAGGACACAGAACAGGACAGGGTAAAGCGCCGCTACATGGATGAGTGGACGCAGGCTGTCAACGCCCACGGCGGGTTCGGACGCTGGCGGTGGGCGGTGGCGCACCACCCCGGCGAGATACAGGACATCCTGATGCAACAGCGGGAAGCGCGAGCAGGAGGCTAACAATCGGTTGCGGCGGACAACGTTCCGCGCGGGCGCTGAACCGGAGCGATGGGAAGCGGTATCTCGGCATTCAGGTGAAATCACTCAGTCAGCGGGGGCCGGGCCCCTGGGCGTGTCAATCGAGAACCTCATAAGGGACTTCTGGGTGATCATCAACAAGGTCATTTCGGATCCGACGGCATTCATCCTTACATCCGACTAGGTCAAGAGGCTGGCACATCGTGGGGAGAAGGAGGGCCGGATTTCCTTCTGGCTTGAGCTCAACTCGTATGAAAAGGACGAGTTTCGGGCAGCTTGGGGTAGGATCGGACGCGGTGACGGTGCCGCATAACGCGCACGCGCTTGCAGCGCGCCGCCAATTCCGGCCCGGTCATGCCCGAGCTGGCCGAGGCCGGTGTCGGAGCGTTAGCCAGCCCTTTGCGATATCGGTGTGTTGCGCTACAATTGTAAGGAGAATCCGTTCGGCAAGGTTATCTTGTGGACATTCAAGCCATTATTGAGGCTATCCGTTACAATCGTGTTCGGATCACCGACCACGCCGACGAACAAGCCTAGGCAGACCGTCTCTCCTTCGATGAAATCTTCTACAGCGTCCTGCACGGCGAGATCATCGAAGACTATCCATCCGACAGGCCTTATCCGAGTTGCCTGATCTATGGGGACAGTTTTGCTGGCGAGCCCATTCACAGTGTTTGGGCTTACAATCACGCAACACAATGGGCGGTGCTGATTACGGTGTACCGACCTGACCCTGAGCGATGGATTGATTGGCGCATCAGGAGAAAGAAATGAAGCCGTTTGATAAGTGCCCTATCTGTGGTGGAGAATTAGTTGAGAAGGACGTAGAGAAACTGCTCAAAGGCGGTATCCATACCGCCGTGCTCAAGGTGCGTGCGGAAGTATGCCTGCGCTGCGGCGAACGCCTGTATTCGGTGGAGACAGTCAGACGATTTGAACAGATTCGGCAGAAACTGCAAAGGCAAGAAGTGGCCGATTTTCAGCCGCTGGGCCAATGTTTTCAGGTGATTCTTAAAGAACGCGATTATTAAATGGTAAGATACCCTCATTGCTCTACTCGAGGCTCAACGATAGAAGAATTGGTAGAAAATCTGAGGGATATCTACCGGGAACCACCAAGGCAGACATTGATTGGGAAATAGAGAAGTCTCTGTTAATCTTACATGAGGGGCGATCTTAGGGGGACAGGAGATCATCAATGAAACTTACAGCGATTATTGAGCGCGAGGGTGACGGCTATGTATCGCTCTGCCCGGAGTTGGATATCGCAAGCCAGGGGGACAGTGTCGAACAGGCTCGGGACAATCTGCGCGAGGCGTTGGAGTTGTTTTTCGAGGCCGCATCTCCCGAAGAGGTCAAGCAACGTCTTCATGGCGAGATTTTCGTAACGCAGGTTGAGGTGGCGCTTGGGTAAGCTCCGAGTCCTTTCGCGCAAAGAGGTGTGCGCCGTTTTGTCCCGACATGGCTTTGTAGAAGTGCTCCGACGCGGTAGCCACATCGTCATGCAGAAGAAACTGCCACAAAGCACAATAACGGTTCCTGTGCCAGACCAGAACGAAATCCGTATTGGCACACTCCAATCCATCATACGTCAGTCGGGACTGCCTCGGAGTGAATTTGTATTATGAATCATGATGGGGCCGACGGCGCTTTTGCGACACCGCTGATGTGGCTGCCGCTGGGCGCACGAGGGTTGGCCGGATGCAGGATCGCCAAGACCGAGTCGTCGGCGTCTTGCTGGGACTGGCTGCCGGGGACAGGAACGGTGGCCCGGTCCGGATGGCACTGCGAGTTGCCGAGAGCCTTCGCGATCGGGGGCGCCTGGATGTTACCGACATCGGCACGCGCTACCTGGATTGGTGGCGGGAAGGCGCCTTCGATACGGGACCAACGGTTGCCCAGGTCCTGCCGCTGGTGGAGTCCGGAATTTCGTTCGAGCAGGCGTCGATTCTTGTTGACGAGAGAACCGGTGGGATGACCGCAGGCTGCAATCCTGCCCATCGGATCGCTCCATTGGCCATGTGCGCACGGGTCGACGATTCCGCACTGGAACAAGCAGCGGTTGCGGAAGCCCGCCTCACGCACCGGCATCCCCTCGCCGGTGAAACCGCTGCGGTTGTTGCTCGCCTGTGTCGGGCGCTTATCCGTGGTTTTTCATGGCCGGATGCTCTTGGCCAGGCTGCTGAGGGTAGGAGTCCAGCGATTCGCTGCGCTGTCGAAGGCCGGCATGTCGAAGGGCTCTCGCGAGGCGGATTCGCGCCGGAAGTCCTTCGCTCGGCCATTCACTTCCTGAATGTCTCGGATTCCTTTCCGAACGCTCTTTCTCGATCGATCGACTTTGCTGGCCCGGCCAACTACTGTCCCGTTCTCGTTGGCAGCATTGGCGGTGCGCGGTGGGGGCGAAGCCAGATCAAGGACGCAGCTCTCTCCCACCAAAGCGACTTGATCTCACGCTTGACGGCGGTCGCCCTTGACCTTGCGAGGGGGTGGGGGGATGTGTGATCCGCTGAAAATCCATCCTGGCTTGGGGAAATGATTGCGCTGGGGTAAAAGGTTGCGAAGCATATCGGGCAGGCGGGCATGCAAAAGCTCGAGATACGGATTCGGCCCTTTGAGGATGGGGATTGGCCCGGCGGACGGCGCTTGGCGCCGCTGCTGATGCCTTAGGCACCGGCTGCACCCGGGAAGGTGCGGCGGTGCTTGCGGCGGAGAACTTTCGCATACACTGCCGGCAGGCTGTAGAGAAGGCCAGCGGCGAGAATCTGAAAGAGACCGGCCGGCCGCCCTGCTCGTGCCGGAAACTGGGCGCAGCCGCAGTCTCCGTTGCCTCCGGCGCGCCCCGAAGGCGGGGCCGGAGCTTCCTGGGCAGGATAGAGCCCCCCGAGATTGCCGGCATCGTCCACGGCCCGGACCGCAACGAACTCGTTCTCGTCCAGGCCAGGCAGGAACACTTCCTCCTGATCTCCGGACGGTCGCGGGATCATGGAAACAGGAAGCGTTCGCGCCGCATGCCAGTTGAAGGGATCGATGGCCTCGCTGTGGGTCCGGATCTCGTAAAAGACGGCCCGCCCGTAAAAGCCGTCGTCCCCCACTGCGGTCCAGGTGAGGCGCAAGCCGGATTGGCCCCCGTCCTCGGCTGGCGAGGCCACAAGATCCCCGATCGAGGCCGGTGGTTCCGGGTCTGCAAGGTAATTTCCCGTGGCGTGGTTGTCGTGGTGGAAGGTGGGCCACTCAGGCTTGCGGGCCGCCACGGCCGGCGTGTCCCACGCAAACAGATATCCCTCACGCGTCACGACCAGGACCTCGGTCAGGCCGTCTCCATCGATGTCGCCTGCCGCAGGGGCACCCACGATCCACCCGCCCGTGAACTTCGGCCAGCCCTGAGGCTCGCGGCCCTGGGAGTCGAAGGCGTGAAGCAGGTAGTGGGAGGTGCCGTCCAAGATCTCGGGCAGTCCGTCCTCGCTCACGTACGCAATGGAGGGCTGGACGATGAAATGGAAGCCCTCCACGACCCGCGGGAAGGCGGTCAGGAACGAGCCCTGTGCGAGGTTCCAGCAGCCCAGAAGGAACTCGAAGTTGGTCTTCATGCCTTCGAAAAAGCGGGCCACGGCCAGAAAGGCGCCCACGCCGCCCGTGGCGAACTCGGGGATCCCGTCTCCGTCGAGATCGCCGAGAGCCGCATTGGCCGGCAAGGTGAGAAAGAACCATTCTTTCGAGTCGCTCTGCGCTCCGAAGCGGCCTCCGGACAGTTCTCCTCGCACCGAGCCGTCGCCCGCAAGGATCGTGGGCGCTCCCATGACCGCGTAACTCAGGATCTCGAGGGCGCCGTCGCCGTCGAGGTCCGTAAGGACCGGGTTCATGGGATGACCTTTGCCCACGGTGGGAAGCATCTCTCCGGCTGGCGTGGGCAACTCGACCGGCCAGCCTTCGACCAGTCTTCCGTCGTGGTGAAAGGCGTAAAGCCTCGCGCTCTGCTCCGGCACCGAGCCGTAAAGCTCGTTTGTGCCGACCACGATCTCCGGATGGAGCAGGCCGTCCGGCTCAGGCAGGCCGTCAATGTCTCCAACGGCGGGCGTGGAGACAATCTTGTCGATCTGTCCACCCTCGGGGGCGCGCGCGACTGCGGGCCAGCCTTCGAGCAGGGTTCCGTCGTGCCGCCACACGTACACGCGCTGGTCCATTGCGGCCGCCACGATCTCCAGGAATCCGTCGAGGTCAAGGTCCGCGAGGACCGGAGAGGCCAGGAAGCGGGACTCCAGCCAGGGGCTTTCCAGGGCAAAGTCCGGGTCCGCAGAGACCGGAAATCCTGGCCTAGGCGACCCGTCCGCCTCAAAGACATACACGTTTCCGTTCATGGCTGCCAGCACGATCTCGAGAAGGCCGTCCCGATCCAGGTCGCCGACGGCCGGCGTGGCGACGACCGGCGTGCGCGGCGGCTCCACCGAGCCTGTTTTGAATGCGGGCGCTTCAAGGAGGTTTCGGGCGCTCGACGCAGGGATTTTTTCCGCCGGATCGAGGGCCACCGGCCACAGGGTCGGTCTGCCGTGTATGGATTCGAAGGGCGAGCCGTTCTCCCTGAGAACGCTCACCTTGCCGTCGGTCGTGGCCAGAATAATTTCTTTCCTGTTGTCTCCGTCCAGATCGGCCAGCCGGAGGGAGGCCTCGCCCGAGGCTTCGAGCTGGATAGGGAATCCTGGATGCAGAGTTGGGTCGTGATGCAGGAAAATGACTCTTCGGTCCTCGGCCCGATTGCCCTCGGCGTCGGTGACCGTCAGTCGAAGCGTAATGGCGGGGTCGTCGGGCTTGGAGACCGGGAAGGGGCCGTCGCCTTGGATCAAATCGCGTGCGTTGAGCGTGCAGACTTCGCCCTCGAAGGGCTGCGAAAGGGAGGAAGAAGAGCAGGAGCTGTGGAAATCCGCCGCGGCCGGGTCTGTGCCGGACGCCCACTCGAGCTCGTAGCGATAGCTCGAGGAGCGTTGAGCGGAAGCTTCGGCCAGAATCGAAATCGCCCGATGTTCCTTCGGATCCACCAGGCCGTACCAGGCAGGGGAAAGAATCCGGGCCACGGGGGGGATCGTGCCCGGCGACACGGCCTGCACGGCGCGGTCGGCCCGGACGCGGCCGTAGCCGGTCCATTGGTCGAAGCCTTCTTTGCAGGCGTAGACCGTGCCGACAATGTCCTCGGCCGTATTCCGCAAGATCTGGACGGCTTCGCCAGCCGTCAGGGGTGGCTGGATCCCTGCCTGCACGCCCCTGGAGAAGATCAGGGCCGCCACGCCGGCCGCGTGGGGCGTGGCGTTCGACGTGCCGCCGGCGTGGGGCTGGTATCCTTCCGGGAACAGGGCGCTTCGGACCCACGAAGGAGCCGCCACGTCGATGTGCCCGCCGTAATCCGAGTAGTTGGCACGGGTCGCCCACGAGGTCGGGCAGAGGGGTGGGCAGGGCAGACCGCTCGTGTCCGGGTGGAGGGCACCCACGCCGACCACATCGTCATAAACAACCGGGTAGTTGTGGTGGAAGCTGTACTCGTTGCCCATGGCCGAGACGCACACGACGCCTTTTTGGCGAGCGTAGGCGAAGGCTTGGCGGAGGAAAGGCGTGTTCGACATGCAGCCCAGGCTCATGCTGAGAACCCGGGCGCCGTTGTCCGCCGCATACAGAACGGCCTCGCCGAGCAGGTGGGAGTGGGTCACGTGGGGGGTGTCGCCCACTCGCAGGGCCATCAGGCGGCATCCCGGCGCCACAGAGGCCATGCCCAGGCCGTTGTCGGTTTCGGCCGAGTGGACCGAGGCCGTTCCGGTCCCGTGGCCGTATCCTGTCGCGTCGAACACGTCGTTGTCGCCGTCGAAGAAGTCCCATCCGCTGATGTCATCCACGTAGCCGTTCCCGTCGCCGTCGGCTCCGTCGCTGAAGGCGCGAAGGAGATCGCCCACATCCACCCCGTCGCCCTCTGGGTCGGTGACGCGGCTGTCCTGAGCGTAGTCCTGCACGTTGAAGACGCCGTCGCCGTTTAGGTCGTAATCGGAGGCCGTGCGGCCCTCGGCGTCCAAAGGCAGGGGGATCTCGCCCCGGTTCAGGTAAAGCTGATTTCTCAAATCCTCGTGGCGGTATTGGATCCCGCTATCCAGATTGGCGATCACGATCTCAGGGCGGCCGCGGGTCACTTTCCAGGCCTCGGTGGCTCCGATGCCCCGGCCGTCGGACATGAGGTTCCACTGCTCCTCGGTGCCGCCGGGCGGACCGGTCCTGAACAGCGGATCGTTTGGGTGTGCGTTTCCGTCGTCTGCTGGGAGGGGAAGGGGCGGGCCGGAGCAAAGGGCGAGCAGAAGGAAAAACGGCAGAAGGCGGTTGGAAGCGAAGCGGCGGGCGGCGAGGATCGGGACCGCTCGATTCATGGGGTCCTCCCCGGTGGCCAAGGGCCTGTCAGAGCCATTGCTTCTTCCTGAAAAGGTAGAGCATCCAGCCGGCGACGAGAATCATCACGGTCCAGACGAGAGGGTATCCCCAGCGCCATTTGAGCTCGGGCATGTACTCGAAGTTCATTCCGTAGACGCCCACGAGGAACGTGAGGGGGATGAAGATCGTGGCGATGATCGTAAGGACCTTCATGACCTCGTTCATCCGGTTGCTCACGCTGGTCAGGTAGATGTCGAGCATGCCCGAGAGCATGTCCCGGAAGGTCTCGATCGTGTCCATGACCTGAATCGTGTGGTCGTAGATATCCCGAAGATAGAGGCCGGTCTCGGCCTGGATCAGCGGGGATTCGGACCTTTGCAGAGCGCTCACGACTTCCCGGAGGGGCCAGACCGACCTCCGAAGGGAGATCATCTCGCGCTTGAGCTGGTGGATCTCGTGAGAGGCCTCCCGGGTCGGATTGTCGACGAGCCGGCCTTCGAGGATTTCGATTCTCTCCCCCAGGGACTCGAGAATCAGGAAGTAGTTGTCCACGATGGCGTCGATGAGCACGTAAGCGAGGTAGTCGGCTCCCATTTTTCGGACCCGGCCCTTGTTGGTGCGGATCCGCTCTCGAATGGGGTCGAAAACGTCCCCTGGCTTTTCTTGGAAGGAAAGGACGAAGTTTCGTCCGATGACCAAGCTGATTTGCTCCTTCGATACGATGTGGGACCCCGGGGCCAGAGAAAGCTCATGGACGATCAGAAAAATGTACTCTCCGTAATCCTCGGCCTTGGGGCGGTTCTCCGTATTGAGAATATCCTCGAGCACCAGGGGGTGGAGACCGAAGCCCTCGCCGAGCTCGCGGAGAATCTCCACCTCGTGCAGCCCGTCCACGTTGACCCACGTGACGGTGGGCTGCTGGCGGAACAGAATCGCCTCCTTTACCGTCTGTGCGGTCTTTTCCGTGAACCGGTCCGGATCGTAGTCGAAAATCGTGATTCGGGTGGCCTCGGCCTTGCGCTCCCCGATGTGGACAAGGGTCCCGGGGGGCAGGCCGGCTTTTTGGGAGCGCTTCTTCGCTCGCTTGCGCACCGCTATCCTCCCTTGTGCGCCCGATGGCCCGCCTCCTCTTCGGGAGCAGGCTTGAGCGAGTTCGTCGTGTGGGCGAGCAGGCCTCGGTTGCGAGGGTCGCTGGCCTGCACGCGCCCGGAACAAAAACGATCGAATTCCGAAGGCGGCCTCCGGCGTCGGCAGGCCCCTTTGCCTTCCGGGAAGAAGGGTTTTCTTCTTATTCGTTCTCCGGGCCCCGAACGTCTCGGGGCCTGTCCGCCCGCCTGCGGCAGAGCCCGAAGTGCTTGCGTCTTCTGTAAAGAGTGCTTCTTGAAAGACCGAGTCTGCGCGCCGCTTCTCCGATGCGGCCTCCGGAGGACTCCAGGGCCTCCTGAACGATCGACATCTCCAGGGCTTGGCCCTTCCGGCAAGGGCCGATCGCGTCGGGTCCGGCCGGATCCAGGAGGGAGTCCGGCAGATGGACCAGCTCGATGGTTTCGCCATCGCAGAGGCAGACGGCGAAATTCAAGCAGTTTTCCAGCTCCCGCACATTGCCCGGCCAGGTGTGCCTGCGGAAACGGTCCAAGACTTCCGGATGGATCCGGCGGACCTGCTTTCCGTATCGCGCTGCGGCCTTGCCCAGCACGTGGAGCGCGATCTCTTCGATGTCCTGCGTTCTTTCGCGCAGAGCCGGGAGCCGGATCCGGACAATATTGAGCCTGAAGTAGAGATCCTCGCGAAACCCCGCACTCCTTACTTGCTCAAGGAGAGGCGAACTGGACGCTGCGATGACTCTAACGTCCACCCGGCGGGAGGCTGTATCCCCGAGCCTCATGACCTCCCCGTTTTCCAGCACGCGCAGGAGCTTGGCCTGAGTGGCCGGCTCCATGGAATTGACTTCGTCCAGGAAGAGGGTGCCGCCGTCTGCGCTCTCGAATTTTCCTGCCTGCCCTTCTTTGCGGGCGCCGGTGAAAGCGCCGGGTTGGTATCCGAACAGCTCGCTTTCCACGAGGTCCTTGGGGATTGCGGCGCAGTTGACCGCCATGAAAGGCCCCTCGCTCCTCTGACTCAGGTTGTGGATGGCCTGGGCGAAGAGCTCCTTGCCCGTTCCGGTTTCTCCCTCAAGCAGGATGGGCAGATCCGTGGAGGCGAACCGTCGGGCGAGTTCTTTGGCCCTTCGCATCAAGGGCGAAGAGCCCCGGATGTCGTCAAAGGCGTAAGTCGGTCGGGCACGGCCTTTGGGCGTTCCGGGCACGCTCCAGGAGCGTTTTTCTTCGTGGAGGAGTAGCACGGCCCCAGGGGGGCCGCCTCTCTGGCTATGGAGAGGGTAGATGTCAACGAAAATCCGTCTGTCCGGCATGCCGGGCTGGAAAAGCTTCAGAGGTCCGCTCCGTCTTCGCGCCTCCCTCAAGGTCTCTTCCACGGCAGGGGACTCCATCAGGGCGCTATAGTCGGTTCCGGCAAGCTCTGCCAGGGATCTGCGGAGCAGGTGCGCCGCCTGCGGATTGGCGTGCACGATAAGTCCCCTGGAATTCAAGACCAGGACAGCCTGTTGGGACAGGCCAAAGGCGCAGTTCAGGATCTCCCGGGTTTCATCGGCGCGGCGCAGAAGCTGCTGTACGTGCAGTTGGGCTTGGATGGAGCGTACCGTGGTCATGGTCAGTCCGAGGAGCAGACGCATCTCCCGGGCCTGTTCGTAGGAAGTCGTCACGTCCAGGCAACCCCGGAACTTCCCGTCGATATCCACGATCGGCGCGGCGGCGCAGCAGCACCAGTGATAAATGCGACTGTAATGTTCCTCCTGCACCATGACGACGGGCTTTCGCTCGATGAGAACGACCCCCGGCGCCGTGCTGCCCAGCACGGTTTCGCTGCAGTTGCCCCCTGGAACAAGCCCGGCCTCGTTAAAATCTTCCAAAACTCTTCCTGTTCCGGACTGGTACAGGATGTTGCCGTCCGGATCGCAGAGCAGGATCGCGTGGGAAAACCGGGTGAGACTCTTTTCAAGCAGATGGAGGCTCGATTTGGAGACGTCCAGAAGCGGTTCGTTCCGGGCGACGAGGGCCTTCCATTCCTGTTCGGAGAGAACCCTGGAGATGTTCATCTCCAGGGGATTCAGATTGGCCTCGGCGCATCGCTTCCAGGACGTTGCCACGCGGGGCGAGAAGGCGCCCGGCGCCAGCCCGCCTCCCTTCGTAAACGCCTCCCATGCCTGGTATCGATGGGTCCTCGGCAGGGAGGGCTTGAGCAGCATGGGGCGTTCCTCGGGCGTGCGGTGCGCGCTGAGTTCGCCGGCCGGGCCCTTGCGGAGGCCCGGCTTTTCCAAGCTACAAAAACCCCTCGGGCGTGTCAAACGGCCCACGGTGGATCCTTCCCGGATCTCGCAGGGGCCTCCTCCGTCCGCTTCCTGCGCCTGGGCGGAGTCGCCAGGGACGCGCTGCCTCTCAGAACCGGAAGCTGAACTGCAGAGCGAAGACGTCCCAGGAAGCCTCGAGCTTCATGTTGTTCAGCTCTGAGTCGATGGGCAGTCCGCCGAGCTGTTTCGTCACGGACTGGTCCACTCCGCTTTCTGCGCGGTTTTTCACCGTGTTCTGGAACGAGTGGACCCAGGCAGCGGCCAGCTCAAGTTTGCCGAGGAAGATCGAAGAGCCGAGAGTCAGATGATGATCGAATACAACCGGGGCGAGATAATTGGCGAAGTTCGGCGCCGTTACGACCTCGCCGTAGTTGTATCCGGCCCTTAGAACCATCCAGTCCATAAGCTTGTAGCTTCCGCCCACGGCCACAACGCTGGAATCCTCGTAACGGAACGGGATCTTCAGGCGGTCGACCGGCATGGCGGCCACGTCCCCGCCGCGGAACCGGATGAGCATGGTATCGTTCGTGGAGGACCAGAAAAGATAACGGTAATCCACGCCGACCAGAATGCGGTCCGTGGGCTCGAAGGCCAGGCCGACGCCGATCACCGGAGGTGCGTCGAACCCGCTCACCGAGGCTTTCATGTCGTCGAACTCAAGGATCGTGCCGGCCGGAAACGGGCCCAGGCCCAGGTCGAGCCCGCTCACGTCGAGCTTGACGAATGCGTCTCCTTTGCGCGTGTCCAAATCCGCCATGTACGCCCGGGTCTCGCCGCTCACGCCGATCCGGAATCGGTCCGAGGGTCGGTAGAGAAGACCGAAGCCGAAAGAAAAGCCGAAGGCGTCCGCCGTGCCCAGGTCAAGGTACGAGCGGCCCAAGGGGGCTCTCAGGTCAAGGGTCATGTAGTCCAGGCCGAACCGTGCTCCCACGGAGAGGGTTTTCGTGATCGAGTACGCCACGGCCGGAGACAGGCGCAGATGGATCCACTCGGAATAGGCATTGAGCTTGGAGGTGCGGTTGGTGTCCGGGTCGGGGTTGAGCGGCGCGGGCACGGCGTTGAAGTAATTGGAGGTTACGGTCCAGTCCGTGGCCAGGGCGTCCGGCGCAGCCAGGGAAAAGCCGAAGACCCACTTCGAACCCGGTCCCCCTGGCCGGTACACGGCTCCAGCAGTGGGAGCGAGTGCGAACCGGTCCTTGTCTGTGATGCCGTCCGGGTTGTTCGGGTTGAACATGTCCACATTCCAGAACGTGAGAATGCTCATGTTCACGTCCGCGATGCCGCTTTCGATCTGGGCCATGCCCGCTGGATTCGTGTTGATGGAGGTCGAATCCGAGGCCACCGCGATGTCCATGCCACCCATGCCAATGGAGCGGGCGCTGAACCCGATCGCGCGGGTGCCGTTGATAAAGGCGAGCGCCTCAGTTGAAGCCCCCAGGCAGACGGCCAGGGTGCAGCACGCGACGACGAGCGCAGTCGGGACGGTCCTCAGCACTGTTTTTTCCATTTTTTCTCCCCCCCTTGATCTGAAATGGCCACGACCTCTTGGATTCTTCCGATCCTAACAGATCTCGATTTCCCGGATGCGAAGCTCCTGTCCCCGGACGACCCGGACCGAGGTTCCCTGGCAGACCGGGCATCGAAAATCAAGGTTCTCCACGCGAAATTCCTTCTCACAAGGCCCGCAGACGGCTATGATCGGCATAACCTCCACCTCGAGCTTGGCCCCTTCTGCGGCTGTTCCCTTGGCCGCAAAAGCGAAGCAGAACTCGAGCTGATCCGCGATGATGGATCTGAGCTCTCCGGCCTGGATCCTCACCGCTGTCACCTTTGTGCCGCCATTTTCGCCCACAGCCTTGAGGGCGATGTCTAAGATGCTCTGAGCGATGCCGAGTTCATGCACGGCCCTGGTCTCCTGGCCTTTTGTTTTGGGACGCCGTCGCCGCGCTGCCAGACAACCGCCCTTGCATAAGATCGTGCATGCTGCAGGGTTCCTGGGGAAGTCCCCGTAGAAGGCGCCGAGTGCTGCCTCCGCCGTGGGAGGAGATTCCCTTACGCTTTCAGGCTGTTTTTCTCTGTCAGCCGGGAGATGGCTCGTCCCAGGTTGACCGCGATGAACAAGAGAGGCACTGCCCAGATCTCCGTAAAGAGGAATCTCTTCAGGCGAATCCATTTCTTGTTGTAATAGTACATCCTGGTTGCCATGCCGTTCTCCTTCCCGTCTTTGAAGGGGTTCTACTCTTTGCAGGGGGCTTCTTTTCCCTGGAATCTGGCCACGTCCTGGGCGCGAAATTCCCAGCGTCTTCCGATTTTGGAGGCGCGCAGTCTTCCGGTGCGGGCGAGCTTGATCACGTCGTCCGGACTCAAATCCAGGATTCGGGCCACGTCTTTGGAACGGAGAAGTCTCTCCGGGCTCTTTTCGCCTCTCATGACGGCTTGCTTCGCCTCTCAAAACCTTCGCTTGTCTGCCTCGCCCCGTTTCCAGGCGTTGCGGCAGTCCGGCTCGTGCCCGCTACCGCGCGGCCCGGGGCTGGGCGACCGCTTCTTGGGGTTTGCCCATCCGGGCGAAGGCCTCCACGTCGAACGGCACACCTTTCTTCTCGTCCCGAACGAGAGAGATGGCGCCGTGGGGGCAGCGCTGAATGCATGCGCCGCATCCCATGCAAAGATCGTAATGATAAACGAGCTTCTTGCCTTCCGCGGTTTGGACGATCTCCCGTGCGAGGTACGGGCAGGAAGTGCAGGCGCCGTCTGCCTTGCACTTGCTCATGTCTGTCACGACCGAGTAGCCGGAGGGAGCCGTGATGTTCAGGGGCCCGAGGCCCGGGATTTTGCGGGCCATCCGCTCCACTTCTGTGCCGAAGCAGCAGCAGCTGCAGCAGGAGCAGAGCACGCCCGAGCGGTAGCCGGTGGCGTCCTTGGACCAAATCGCGAAGGCGTACCCCTTTTCCTGATTGGCGCGGATCTGGGCCAGGGCCTCTTCCTGCGTGACCCTGCGGGCGTGCATGCGAGGCATGTGTTCGGTGACGAAGTCCACGCCGATCTTGCCAAAGAAGAGGCAGGTGTTGATCGGCTGGCACGGATCACGGCCCATGGCCGCTTTTTCGAGCCTGCACGGGCAGTCCACCAAGGCGAGCTGATCGTAGTTTTTCAGAATGATCTTGTTGGCCAGCTCGAAGGGCACGACCTTCTTGGCCACCTCCTGGGGGACCGTGATGTCCTGGTCGATCTTGAGGAGCTTTTCCACGTCCTGGGGCACCATGACCTTGCAGTGGTAACGCTGCATCACATAGTTGTAAAACTTGGGCGTCAGGGACCAGCGGGGATGTCGGGCGAGCCACCGGAGAATGGTGCTCGCACCGATCACGTAATGGTCGTAAATCGTGTAGTAAAGGTAGCCGTGAATCATGTTGAAGACGCGCAGGATCCCTTTGGCGTTTTCCCCGTGCATCTTCCAGAAATTCCGGGTCGATTCTTTCACCAGGGCCATTCCTTGCCTCCTTCTTCTGAAGAGGGGTTAGTCGGTTTGGCCGGCGTCGAGCTTCCGGAGCTCCCGCCGCATGATTTTCCCTGTGCTGGTTTTGGGCAGATCCCGGACGAACTGGACCGTCCGGGGGACCTTGTAAGGCGCCAGATGGTCCCTGCAAAAAGACAGGATGTCTTCCGGCGAGGTCTTGGCCCCGTCTTTGAGGACGATATACGCCTTGGCCAGTTCTCCCTTCACGGCATCCTCCACAGGGCCCACGGCCACCATGGCCACGGCCGGATGCTGCTGAAGAACCCTTTCGATCTCGGCCGGGTAGATGTTGTATCCGCCCGTGAGAATCATGTCCTTGAGTCGGTCGACCACATACAGGTATCCGTCAGCGTCCATGCGGGCGATGTCTCCGGTGTGGAGCCATCCGTCAGGCTCGATGGTCTCCCGGGTCGCCTCCGGCTTGCCGTAGTATCCCATCATCACGATGGGCCCGCGGATGAGGAGTTCTCCGGGCTGATCCGGGCCCAGCGTCTTTGCCGGGTCCGCGGGATCGGCAATCCGGGCTTCGCAGCCCGGCAGGGGGATGCCGATCGATCCGTGGCGGTTTTCGCCGTAGAAGGGGTGGGTGGTCCCAAGGCCCGAGATCTCGGTCATGCCCCAAAGTTCGATCAAGGGGCATCCGAAGCGGCTTTCCACCTCCTTCATGACCGCAACGGAAATCGTCTGACCCCCAACGGTGCAGACTCGAAGGCTGCTCAGGTTGTACCTGCCGAGGGACGGATGATTCAGCAGCATGATGTACATCGCGGGCACGCCCTCAAACACGGTCGCCTTCCATCTTTCCATGGATTCGAGCACCGTTTCCTCGTGAAACCGTTCGATCAGCACAAGGGTTCCGCCGGCCAGAAAGGTGCCGTTCATGACCACGTTCCCGTACACATGGGCCGTGGGGAGGCTTGTCACGACCACGTCGTGACGTGTCTTGAGATGAAGGGTGGCCGTGAACTGGGAATTCAGAAGCACCCCACGATGGGTGAGCATGGCGCCCTTGGGATGTCCGGTGGTGCCCGAGGTATAGCCGATGGTCCCGAGCTCTGACGGAGAACAGGGTTCGATGGAAAGGCTGCTCTCGCCCTGTTCCAGCAGGCGGTTGAAGGCTTGGGCCGGCGAGGGCGCTTCGTCTCCGTAGACCACGACATGACGCAGGGTCTTTGCCTCGGGCAGGATCCGCAGGACCGAGGGCGCCTTGTCCGGGGACGTGACCAGCACCGAGGCGCCGCAATCGTTGACCACGTAGAGAACCTCTTCCGGCGTGAGCATGACGTTGATCGGGTTCACCACGGCGCCCAGCTTGAGGATCCCGTAATAGGCCACGATCCATTCCCAGCAGTTCTGGGAGTAAATGGACACTCTGTCGCCTTTGCCGACACCGAGGTTCCGAAGGCTGTTGCCGATTCGATTGGAAAGGTTGTCGAGGTCCGCGAAGGAGAAGGACTTGTCTTTGAACACGAGGGCGGTTTTGCTGCCGTACCGTCTTGCGCATTCGCGGGGAAGCTCGCCGATTGTCTTCATCGTTGCCATCTCTGCTCCGGTTGAAAAAGACGGGAGCCCACCCGGCCCTTCTCTCCTCTCCGTTCTCCCTCCCGGCGAAAGACCGGGTGGACCTCCCGATGCGTTCTGAAAGGGACGGGTCTCAGCCGCTCCTGGGCAGCGGGGCGGCCTTGGCCACTGGTACCCCGAGCCGCTCTTTCAGGATTTTGGCCATTTTCAGGCCCTGGGCCGTGCAGGTCCACACGCAGGGCAACCCCATGGATTCCGGAAAGGCGCTGGTGTCGCAAACGAAAAGGTTCTTGATCTTGCTTTCGAAATTCGTGTCCACGTGGTCGCCGATGCGGACCGAGGCGCATGGATGGGCCGCGAAGGGTTTGCAGGAAAACAGATCCGTGCAGCCGGCCGCCTTGAGAATCCGGGTGGCGATTTCCTCCCCTTTTCGAAGCTTCTTCCAGTCGTTGTCGGTCAGAGGCTTGGAAAAGGACCCGTCGTCGAAGATCTTGCCGCCCAGGTCGTCCTTGATCTTGGTCATGATGCTCACGGCATGACGGAACTTCGCGAACTTGGGCAGGTAGGACCACCCGCCTCCAACGGTGGCCGAGGCCAGGTACATGCCCCAGGTGTGCATGACCGGGCTCAGGACAAATCCGTCGCTTTCCACGAAACTCGAGCAGCCCAGCCCCATGTCGATGTCGTTGACCGTGGGCAGATCCTTGTGAAAACCGTATGTGAACCACAGAGCGTCGAACCCGAACTTGTCTCCCGCCCCCGGAACCCCGGAAGCACGCAGAATGAGCGGTGAGCCCAGGCCGCCCGCGGCCAGGACCACAGTTTTGCCGAAGTACTTTTTGCCCTGGCGGGTCTCCACGCCCACGGCCTCCCCCTGCTCCACGATGGCCCGCACGACGTGGGACCGGGTCACCAGGTCGGCCCCGTACCGCCGGGCTTCCTCCACAGGCACCCGGCCGCTCCACTTGGCTCCGGAGCTGCAGCCTTTCATGCAGGAGCCACCCACGCACTTGGTCGGGTCGATGAACTTGGGCATCTTTTTGAATTCGTAACCCAAGCTGTTTGCAACCTCCATCAGGCGCATCTGCCCCTTGCCGATCAGGCGCTCCGGGAAGTCGTCCTCGATTCGCATGTAGGCGTGCGCCTCCTTGAGTTCTTCGCTCAGATCCATGCCCACCCGCTCGTACATGCCCGGATAGGGAGGCATGGCTGACCCGCAGCTCATGACCGCGGAGCCGCCCACTGTAATGCAGCGGGCCACCATCATGCCCTCCCGGGTGGAGAGCAGCCCCAGCTTGTCGAAGTGCAGGAGCGCCGGGATCTGTTTGCCCAGGAGCCAGCTTGGGTGATAGGCGCCCTTTTCGACCATGAGAACCTTCTGGCCCGCCTTGGCCATCTGGGCGGCGACCGTGGCGCCGGCCGGGCCGGTTCCCACGACGATGACGTCGTACTGCTTTTCCATGTTCCCCCCTCCTTGCGTTCTTCAGAAATCGAAGAAACGGTCGAGGTCCTCGTCAGTCACATCGAACACGCTGTTGTGGGGCAGGAGCTTCTCCGTGCGGAAGAACTCCGGCAGGCGGTCGTGCCCGCGGGAGAATCCGGCCGCCTCGTTGAAGCTCCTTTCGGTCCTGAGGATGCTTGCCCCCAGGGCCGAGAAGTCTTCCCCGGTCCAGGAGAGGCCGAGCGCTCCGTTGAGGGTCTCCAGCACCCCTTCGAAGCCCTTGGGAAGATCCAGAATGGCAAAGGCGATGAAAAGGCAAAGCCCGGTGGAATCCAGGGCCGCGCTGGCGATCTGCAGGTTCCGGGAGAGTTCCACCTGTCCCTGCGTTCCCAGAGGATCCACGGAGCCGCCCACGTTCATCACGTTCGACGCGATGGCGTACCCGCTGGTGTGGTCCGCTCCCATGGTGGAGGTCGAGTACGTGACGCCGATGCCCTTGATCGCCCGGGGGTCGTAAGCGGGAAGCCCCTGGCGCTTGACCACCGGAACGCGGACAACGCCCAAAGCCTGACCAGCCAGGGCGGCGCCGTTGCCCAGGAGGCGTCCGAGGGGGGTGGCCCGCCGAATTTCTTCCAGAAGGGCCAGAGCGCCCGGGCCGTCGCCGAACTTCTTGAGGCCCGCCTCCATGGCCACACCGAGGGTGACGCCCGCCTCAATGGTGTCGATGCCGATATCGTCGCACGTCCGGTCGATCCGGGCGATCACGTCGAGGTCGTCGATGCCGAGATTCGATCCGTTCATGACGATGGTCTCGTATTCGAGCCCCGAGGTGACGTATCGCCCTTGAGCGTCCAGGTATACGTTCGAACAGCGGACGACGCAGCCCGGATGGCAAGCGTGAACCGGGACGCCCTTTCGGGCCACGATGATTTCGGTCATCCGCTCGCCGCTGATGTTTTGGGCTCCCTCGAACCGGCCCTGGCGGAAGTTCCGGGTGGGCAGGCCCCCGGCTTCGTTGATGATGTTGACCACGATGGCGGTCCCGAACTGTTTCAGACTCTGGTTCGTGACCGGGTGCTCCTGGAGGGCTTCTGTGAGCTTCCGGCACCCGCTGCGGAAAAGGTCCGGATCCCGGGGAGGGACAACCCCGCACCCCGAATCGTCTATGACGACGGCCTTTAGACCCTTGGATCCCATAACCGCGCCAAGACCGCCTCTTCCCGCATGCCGGGCTGGCCGGCCTTCCGTGTCTGTAACCGCGACGCTGGCCATGGAAAAACCGTTCTCCCCGGCAGGGCCGATGCTGATGACCGACACTTTTTCTCCGTGCTCCTTGCGGAGGGCCCCTACGACCTCGTAATTGCCGAGCCCCTTGAGAGAGTCGGCGGCAAGGAGATGTACACCGCTGCGGTCGAGCTTGAGCGTGTAAAGTTTCCCTGCCGGGGCCTGCCCTTCCAACACGATCGCAGCGTATCCGAGGCGGGCGATTTTTTGTGCCGCCGTGCCTCCCGAGTTGGCTTCTTTGATCCCGCCTGTAAGGGGACTCTTGGCGCCGACCGAAAGACGGCCCGAACAGGGAGCGGCCGTTCCACCAAGCAGGCCGGGGGCCAGTACAAGCTTGTTGTTTGGACCCAGAGGATGGGCAAGGGGAGGCACCTCGTCCCGGATCAGCCTCGACGTGAGGCCCCGGCCCCCGAGCGTTTCGAGGGAAGCCGGCAAGGACACACTCTGGATCCGGCCGTTGGTCATGTCCACGCGAAGGATCTTCTTGTCCATGGTGCGCACTCCTTGAGGCCGAGGTAGGGAAAAACCCGTAAGTGTCTTCGTGGGCGTCCACTTGCTGTGGGCTTTATCCCCAAGCAAGAAGTGTGCCTGCTTCGGTGCAGGGTCGAGGCATGGGACTTCGGATTGCCCGGACAAGATTTGCGCTAGAGAAACAGGCAGATGGCTAAGGTAAACCGCACCGTCCTTTCAACCTGCCCCCCGGAGCTGGTTCACGTCTGATTCAGGCATGTGTCACAGGCCGGGGCCGTGAACCAAAAAGCAGGGCTTCAAACGTCGGGAGGGCTCCGGAAAGAGTTGCGGCTTCCTGTATAGCAACTTTAAGCCTATTCCTGTTCGTCTTCGGGAGCAAGAAAAAAAGCTGCTCCGCCCACCCGGGCTTGCAGGAGCCGCTATCGTATGAGGACCTGGTACTCGAACGCACTCTCTCCGCCGGCCGGCACCGTGAGCTCGAATTCGACTTTTCGGGCGTCTTTCTTGGCAATGGGGGGTGTCTTGCCTAGGAGCTCCCAGTCTCCCCAGAAGGACTCGGCCACCACGACCCTGGCGCTATCCCCCTTCTGGCTGCGGATCCGGATTTCGATCGTTTCCTTTCGGGTATTGCCGGTCAGCTTGCTGGATTCTTTGACGGTCCGCTCGCCCACCAAGTCGAAGGCTGCGCCCAGAGTGATGCGCACCCGCTCGCCCCTGGGCGTGTGTTCGATGCGGTCTTCTCCGAGAAGCCTCAGAACGCCCGCTTCGTCCTTCTCGTACACCCGGACTCGGCCGCCGGGCAGAGGAATGGCCGGCCCTTCGCCTTCCCGGTTTTCAAACTCCAAGGTCGTCTCGACCCGGCTCGCGTGCTTTTGCCCCTCGTATCGGTAAGTTTTCCTTGCTTTTACCTGCGCCGGCCCGCAAAGGGAGAGTTGTTTTTTTTCTCCGTCCGGTAGATCCGCCTTCCGGGCGAGCTTGTAAAGATGGTATTCGGCCAGGGGGGCCTCCTGGAGATCTGAAGCTCCCTTTGGGGCGGCTGCCATGGCCTCCGCCAGGATGCGCCGTTCCGGAGGTCCATACCCCGGCGCCCTGTGGATCTCGCCCGCCACGAGCCCGATCTCGCAATCCCGGTAGGAGACGCCCGAGCGGTTCTCGACCGTGGCCCAGCCGGTTAGAGTGAGAGTCGTCTCCCCCTGGCCCGCCACGGCCAGGTAATCGGCCTGCCACCCGATCCCCTCTGTGAGGTACGTGAGAGACCCTTTGTGAAGACCGGACTTTTCCGCCTCCAGGATCCAGGTCAGGGCGGGTTCAGTTACGAGGCCCTCAGCCGGGGAGAACAACTGGATCGAGGCCACCGAGTCGGCCTTGAGAACCTTGACCGATTCGTCAGATTCGCGCAGGAGCAGGTCGCCGGAAAGAGCCGACAGGAGCGTGCCCGAGTGGGTCTGGCCCTGTTTGTCGGTCACGAGAACGCGGCCTCCCTTGGACATTGCGAGCAGACGGTCGGTATCGGCCAGATCAAAGGCGAACCGTTGTTCGACGAGGCGCCAGGCGCCAGGTCCTGAAAGAGGTTGAAAGAATACGGACGAGGGATCCACCCGGGCCGGGATGCCGGCCAGCCGGTAGGACTGGGTGCCCCGCGCGAGCGAAAGGGTGCGGACCTCGCGAACGAGGGCCAGATTGTCCCTGTAGATCGTAAGCTGCGTCTCGGGCTGCTCCTCGGCGGCCGAGAGGGCCGTTGTGGCGAAGAACAGAAGGCACGGGAAAAAAAGGGTTCGGCCTCGGATGCGCATGCCTGCCTGCCTTTCTGCCGGTGGCCGGCGATGAGGTATGCCCCGGGCGGCCGGATGCCCGCCAGGAGAGGCGTCGGAATCGCGACAAATCATTCTACAGCACTTCGAGTCGACTTGACACAGTCAAACGCCTTGGGAACAGTAGAGTCAAAGACGGAGGGAGATCCACGAACTACGGGAGACGAACACATGGCGACCCAGGCGCTCAGTTACGATTGCGGCCGCACCGAGGAGCCTTTTCTCTACAGTCCCATCGGAGACTTCCTTGCGGAAATTGCCGCACGGTTCCCGGAAAACGATGCGCTTGTTTCGGTCTATCAAGACCAGCGTTTCACCTATCGAGAGTTCGACCAGATCACGGGCGAGCTCGCCCGGGGTCTGATCAAGCTCGGCGTGGCCAAGGGAGACCGGGTTGGCATTTGGGCCGTGAACCGGTGGGAATGGGTGGTCACGCAGTTCGCGACCGCCAAGATTGGCGCCATCCTTGTAAACATCAACCCCGCATACCGGACCCACGAGCTGCGGTACGCTCTCGAACAGTCCCAGACGCAGACCCTGATTCTGATGGATTCGTTCAAACAGTCCCTGTATCGGGAGATGCTCCTCGAGATCTGCCCTGAGGCCGAGCGGTCCAGACCCGGAGAACTCAAGAGTCGTGCCCTGCCCTATCTGCGCAATCTGATCCTCATGGACCGGGAGCACCCGGGCATGTTTTCCTTTGAAAGCATTCTGGAGAGCGGCCGGCAGGTCCCCGTGGAGGAACTCCAGAGGCGTATGGCTGCGATCGACGCGGACGACGACATCAATATTCAGTATACATCCGGCACAACCGGGTTCCCCAAGGGGGTCACCCTCACCCACTTCAACATTCTGAACAACGGATACCACGTCGCCAGGATCCTGCGCTTTACCGAAAAAGACAGATTGTGCATTCCGGTCCCCTTTTATCACTGCTTCGGCATGGTCCTGTCGAACCTGGCCTGCGTCACAACCGGAGCCACCATGGTCATCCCTGGGCCGGTCTTCGATCCGGTGGCGGTTTTCGAAGCGGTCGCCCGGGAGAAATGCACGGCCCTGCACGGCGTGCCTACCATGTTCATCGCGGAGCTGAATCATCCGGACTTCGGAAAATACGATCTCTCCTCGCTTCGGACAGGGATCATGGCCGGCGCTCCCTGCCCGATCGAGACCATGAAAGAGGTGATCGCCAAGATGAACATGCGGGAAGTCGTGATCGCCTACGGGCAGACCGAGGCCTCGCCCGTGACCACCATGACCCGGATTGAGGACACCCTTGAGAGGCGGGTCTCCACCGTGGGCCGGGTGATGCCCTGGCAGGAGCTCAAAATCGTCGATCCTGTCACGGGCGCCACCCTGCCCCGAGGACAGCAAGGAGAGCTGTGCTTCCGGGGCTACCAGGTGATGAACCGGTATTACAACAATCCGGAGGCCACGGCCGAAGCCATCGATTCACGCAGATGGCTTCACAGCGGGGACCTGGGGACCATGGACGACGCCGGATACGTGAAGATCACGGGCCGCATCAAGGAAATGGTGATCCGGGGCGGCGAGAACCTCTATCCGCGCGAAATCGAGGAATTCCTGAGAACCCATCCCAAGGTCATGGATGTGTACGTCCATGGCGTGCCGGACGCCAAGTACGGCGAGGAACTCATGGCCTGGGTTCTCCCCAGGCCGGGCGAGGTCCTGACCGAGGAGGAGGCCAGGGAATTCTGCAAGGGAAGGATCGCCCACTTCAAGGTGCCCCGGTACTGGAAGTTCGTCCAATCGGCCGATGCCTTCCCCATGACTGTGACTGGCAAGATCCAGAAATTCCGGATGCGGGAGATCGCGATCCAGGAACTCGGGCTGGAAGAAGCGGCCAAGATCAAGACGGCTTGAGGCCGCGCTCGAGCCTCGGAAGGTCTTCAGGACGGGGGGCCCTTGAGCAGCCGGATGTCGTCGATCCAGACAGTGCCTGAACCGTTGATAACGAGGTTGAGCTTCACGAGGTCCGGCTTTTCGCCTTTTTTCAGGAAAAAGATCGTCTCCGCGCTCGTCCATTCGGTCGTGCCACTCAGGGGCGACTGGAGACCTCGAGAAAAGAACTCCCCCCGGCCTGGAAAACGACACCACATTTCCAGAAAGACCTGGCCGGTCACGTTCTCGGTTCGGATTTTGGCCCGGTAGATCAGCCGAGTTTCGTCCACGTCGAGATCGGCCACTTCGAAAAGCTGCACAACCGTGGAGTCCGTGGCGTCGATGCGAAGAGAGCCGTTGCCGTCCGCGGAGTGCTCCCGGTCGAGCATCACGCCGGACCTCGTGAGGACGCCCTCCATGGAATCAAGGGGGAATTTGCGGATGTCCGTAGCGGTGCCGGAACCTCGGCTGCAGCCGACGGAAAACAGCGAACAGAGCAGAACCCAGGCTGCAAAAAGGGACTGCTTCGGGCGGACCATAGCGTTTTCTCCTTTGCATCGAGTCTCTTAAGGCGTTTCCTCAAACAGGGGCCTGCATGGGATTGTTTCCTGCTTGCCGGCGGTCCGAAGAGCGACCAAATAGATTCTGCGTTTGGATCGGTTTTGGAGAGCGTGCTCGACGCCGGCAGGAATCTCGAAGAGCCGAGGACCGTTCCCCTCGATCGAGATCTGTTCGACCCTGGCAGAGTCTTTCTCCCTCCAGGCGAGCACCGCCGGCCCGCCGAAAACAAGGAGCCACTCACAACTGCCGGGGTGGAAGTGGTTTCCCCGGCAGGCTCTGGGTTCCAGAGATACGGCGTGAAGATCACCGATGGGTTCGTTTTGCAAACCGCAAGCCCGGAGCAGATCGATGCGCCACCCCCTGCTGTCACAGGAGACTCCGGCTTCCACACAGTGGACCTTTACCTTTGCCGTCGTGGCCCCTCCTGCTTTTGTTGGACAATGGCCGGGCACCTGAACGCAACCTTGACAAATCCGCGGCAAGGGTTAGTCGACGGATACGCACCAATGGAACCGATCAGGCTTTTCGCCGTATTGGATTCCTGTGATCTCCTCGTAGAACTTCTTGGCCAGCGGACCGGTCTGGCCGCCGTTTATCGTGATGGACTCCTCCCTGTGACGGATCAGCCCCACCGGAGAGATGACGGCCGCAGTGCCCGTCCCGAACACCTCCTGGAGGCTGCCCTTTCTGGACGCTTCAAGGATTTCTTCTATGGAGATCTTGCGTTCTTCCAAGGGGATCCCCCAGTCCTTGGCGATGCGGATGACCGAGTCCCGCGTGATACCGGCCAGGATGGTTCCCTCCAGGGATGGGGTCAGGAGCCTTCCGGCCACGCAAAAGAAGATGTTCATGGTTCCTACTTCTTCGATGTAGCGTTTCTCGGAGGCATCGAGCCAAAGGATTTGGGAAAATCCCTTCTGGATCGCCTCCTGCGCTGGGAGCAGAGTGGCTGCGTAATTGGCCGGGGTCTTGGCCATGCCGAGCCCGCCCGGGGCGGCCCGGATATACTCGGTGGAGGTGACAAGGCTCACCGGGTTGAATCCCTCCTTGTAGTAAGCCCCGACCGGCGAGGTGATGATCAGGAACCGGTAGGTCTTCGACACGCGCACGCCTATATAACTGTCCGTAGCAAAAACGAAGGGCCGAATGTAGAGGGAATACCCCTTCTGGCGCGGGACCCAGTCGCGATCCTTGGCCACCAGCTCCCTCAGGGCCGTCAGAAAAGTGTCGAAGTCGATCTCGGGAATACACAACCTCCGGCACGAACGGTTGAACCTTTCGTGGTACTTGTCCGGCCGGAAAATCTGGACCGAGCCGGAGGCTGTCCTGAATGCCTTGATGCCTTCGAACACGATTTGTCCGTAATGGAGACAACACGCAGAAGGCAGTATTTCGATGGGGCCGAAAGGCACGATGCGGGCGGACTTCCATGCGCCGCCGTCGAATTCCATGATGAACATGTGGTCCGAGAAGACCTCGCCGAAGCCCAGATGCTGGAAGTCGATCGATGGGAGTCTACTTGCGGCGACGGGCAGATATTGGATTTCCATCGGATGTCCTCCACGGCGAGTGGATGTTGACGGCCTCTGGAAATGACGATACACAGGCACCAGATTCGAATAAGACAAATCGGTCCGGAAATCAATATTGAACTTTCGCAACCGGGGGAGGAACGAAGGATGCGTCTTATTCTTGTCCGGCACGGCGAGGCCGCTCCGGCGGAGGTGGATCCGACCCAGGGGCTGTCTGAAACAGGCGTCCGGAACGTGGAGAAGGTGGCGTCTTGGCTTTCGAGGGTCGGCTTGCGGCCGGATCTGATTCACGAGAGCGGAAAGAAACGGGCCGCCCAGACCGCCGAGATCCTGGCTCGTGCGGTTGCGGCCGGGCGAAAACCCGAAGCGGTCAGAGGCCTGGGGCCTCAGGATCCGGTCGAGGAAGCCGTTGAAAAACTGGATTTCCTCGAGGGGGAGGTCCTTTGGGTCAGCCATCTTCCTTTCCTTTCAAGGGTGGTGTCGAGACTCCTCATCGGGCGGGAAGAGCCTGAGCTGGTGCGGTTTCTTCCCGGGAGCGCGGCCTGTCTGGAACGGGATTCGGCGCGGCGATGGGTTCTGCTTTGGATGGTGGCCCCAGGGGTTCTCTGCGGATAGCTTCGGGGAGGGCTCTCCAAAAGGCGGCCTTTTGCGTGGCCGTTGTCGGACACCCAAGGGCGCCCAGGGCGCCAGGGCTCCTTGACACCCGGAGGGATAGGCCTAAGATGAGGACTTCATCGCCGATTCCCGACTAAAGCCTTTTTTTCTTCGAAGGAGGTTCCCTGCGTGCGAGCAAAGGGTCCTTTGCCGCGCGGCCCATGGCCCGCAAAGGTCCTGGCCGGATCACGTTCCTCGGGTAAGGGGAGAGTTGTTGGATTCCGGCCAGCCTTGTGGGCTTTTGTCGCCGTGTTTCTGCTGACCTGGGGCGGTTGGGGGATCGCGCAGGAATCCGGGCGGCCGGCCCGCAGAACACCTGTGGTTGAGATTGTCGAGCGCTGCAGTCCGGCCGTGGTTAACATTTCGACCGAGATCGAAGAAGGGCAGCCGGCGTATCCATTTTTCAGAGGCCCTCGAGATCCTCTGTGGGAGGATTTCTTCAATCGGTTTTTTGCGCCCCAGTGGGAGAGCCGGATCCGCAGGAGGAGCCTGGGCTCAGGGGTTTTGATCGATCGAAAGGGCCACGTCCTCACCAACCACCACGTGGTTCTCAAAGCGAGCAAAATCCACGCGACGCTGGCCTCAGGCAAGGAATTCCTGGCCGACCTCGTGGGCGCCGACCCGGACTCGGACCTGGCCGTGCTCAGGATTGCCCTTGATACCGATGTCCAGCCGATTCCCATGGGCCGGTCCTCGGACCTCATGATCGGGGAGACTGTGGTCGCAATTGGAAATCCCTTTGGTTTGTCCCACAGCGTGACGACCGGGGTCGTAAGCGCCCTGAACCGGTCGATTCAGGTCGGCGAGCAAACTTATAAGGATTTCATACAAACCGACGCGGCCATCAACCCCGGCAACAGCGGAGGCCCGCTTCTGAACATCCAGGGAGAGCTCGTGGGCATCAACACCGCCATTCATGGCGAAGCACAGGGGATCGGTTTTGCTATTCCCGTGGACCGGGCCCGCCGCATCGTCGAGGACCTGGTGGCCTATGGGGAAGTGCAGCCAGTCTGGTTCGGTCTGGAGTTTCAGCCCCTCACCCCAGAGCTGGCCGCGTATCTGGGGTTTTCCGGCCCGTCGTCTCTCTTGGTGGCCCAGGTCTTCCCCGGCGGACCGGCCGACAGGGCGGGCCTTAGGGGCCGGGATATCCTCGTGAGGGTGGGGCAAACCGACGCGCCAAAGCCCGAGGATTTTCGGAGGCTCCTGCAGCAGACCCGGGCGAACGACCGGGTGCCGGTCCGCGTGTATCGGCAGGGCCGGTACCTGGAGTCTGTCCTCACCGCCGAAGCCCTGCCAGACGAAGTGGTCGACACCGTTTGCCTAAAGACCCTCGGAATTCGGCTGGCCGAGGCCGCGCCCGTTACCGGTCGGGGGGGATACGGCGAAGGCCTTGTGGTGGACGGGGTCGTTCGTGGCAGCCAGGCGGACCGGATTGGGCTCAGACCCGGGGATTCTCTCATCAAGCTCAACGACCGGGTGGTCCGAAACCTAAAAGAGTTCAGGCGGGAGTTCGCGAGACTGAGGTTCCGATCGAACGTGACGATCCAGATTCTTCGGGGAAGGTACCTTTACTACGTGACCTTGGAACTCGGCGGGTTTCCGTCTTGATTTCCCGCCGCTCGTCCTTATTTTATGTCGTCGGGTCTTGCTGGAGCCGGGCTCTTCTCCTGCCCGGACGGTCCTTATGAAGAACAAGCCGCTGCCGGACAGCCACGAGAAGAGGAAGCTTCTTTACGAAAAGAAGCTCCCTCCGGAAGAGTTGGGCGCCATGGGGGAAAGATTCCTCGAGGCCGGCCGGGTTTACGAAGCGGCGGAGTTCTTCCGTAAGGCCTCCTACCGGCAGGGCTGGGCCCGGCTGCGCTCCCTGGCAGTCGAGCAGGGCGACAGCACGCTGCTGGAGATGGCCCTGAAAGGCGATCCTGTAGGGGACCCGCGGACGCTCTGGCTCGCCCTCGGAAAGCGGGCTCTGGAACTCGGAAAGTATTCTCACGCTGCACGGGCCTTCCGCAAGGCCGGGGATGAAGACGGGGCAAAGGGCGCAGAGGAGCTCTTGAAGGAGGTCTTTGGCCGTGAACAGGCGTGACTATTACGAGGTCCTCGGCGTGCCCCGCAACGCCTCCGAGGAGCAGATCAAGAAAGCCTACCGAAAACTGGCCCTCCAATACCACCCGGACCGTAATCCTGGAAACAAGGACGCGGAAGAGAAGTTCAAGGAAGCGGCCGAAGCGTACGAGGTCCTTCGGGACCCGGAAAAACGCAGTCTCTACGACAGGTTCGGCCATGAGGGCCTGCGAAGTTCCGGATTCCAGGGGTTCACGAGTTTCGACGAGATCTTCTCCAGTTTCTCGAGTATTTTCGAAGAGTTCTTCGACTTCGGCCCCCGCAGGGGCGGGCGTCGGGCCAGGCGTGGGGGCCCCCAGCGTGGAGACGACCTGCGGTATGACCTGACCATCTCGCTGCAAGAGGCGGCGCTCGGCAAGACGCGGGAGCTGGAGATACAAAAAGAGGAGACCTGCGAGGTCTGCAGGGGCGCCGGCCATCCTGAGGACAGTCCACCGGAAAGATGTCCGCAGTGTGGCGGCTCGGGTCAAATCCGACACACCCAAGGGTTCTTCACGATCGCCACGACGTGCAGCCACTGCCAGGGCCAGGGGGTCAGATACAAGGAGTTGTGCAAAGCCTGCAAAGGCCGTGGCAGGGTTCTCAGGACCAAGTCCGTAACGCTCAAAATTCCTCCCGGCGTGGACAGCGGATCCAAACTGCGGCTCTCCGGAGAGGGCGGCCCCGGGATCGCAGGAGGACCGCCGGGCGATCTCTATGTGGTGCTCCACGTAGAACCCCACGAATTCTTCGAACGGGATGGCGACGACCTGCACTGCCAGATCCCGATCTCCTTTACTCAGGCGGCCCTGGGAGCTGAAATCGAGGTCCCGTCGCTCTATGGGACCGAAAAGCTTCAGGTTCCCAGGGGCACGCAGACCGGGGACGTTTTGCGCATTCGCAGGAAGGGGATGCCGAGCCTTCGGACGGGTCGGGTGGGCGATCTGCTCGTCCACGTGTTCGTCAGGACCCCGGTCAATCTTTCTGCCGAGGAAGAAGCCCTTCTCAGACGACTGGCCGAAATCCGAGGCGACACGACGGTCACGATTTCGAAGGAACCCACTCCCTTTGACAAAGTCAAAGATTACATTAAGCGAAACCTCCGCTGATCCTTTTCCCTTTCCCCGCGAGGAGAGCCGCACATGATCGAAGTGGAGAACCTTACCAAGCGCTACGGAGACTTCACGGCTGTCGAGGACCTGTCGTTCCGAATCGAAAAAGGGGAAATCGTGGGCTTCCTCGGCCCGAACGGGGCTGGCAAGACCACGACCATGCGGATCCTGACGGGTTTCCTGCCAGCCACGAGCGGGAAGGTGAAGATTTCGGGCTACGACATCTTCTCCGACCCCATGAAAGTGAAGGCACGAGTCGGGTATCTGCCCGAGCATCCGCCGGTCTATACCGAGATGACGGTCGAGGGGTATCTCCTGTACGTGGCCAAGATTAAGGGCGTGCCCAGGAAAAGGCGCAAGGAGGCCCTCGCCCGCGTCCTGGACCGGTGCGGTCTTTCGGACGTGCGCAGCCAGATCATCGGCAAGCTTTCAAAAGGGTATCGCCAGAGAGTCGGCTTGGCCCAGGCCATGATCCACGACCCTGACGTGCTGATCCTGGACGAGCCCACAATCGGCTTAGATCCCAAGCAGATCATTGAAATCAGGCAGTTGATCAAGTCTCTGGCCGGGGACCACACGATCATCCTGAGCACGCACATCCTGCCCGAGGTCACCATGATCTGTCAGCGGGTGCTCATCATCGACCGGGGCAGGATCGTGGCCGACGACACCCTGGAGAGAATCACGGAAAAGGAAACCCTGGAGAACGTGTTCATCAAGCTGACGACGGAGGACGTGCAATGAAAGGGGTGAGGGACGTCTTTCACGTGGCGGGCCGGGAGCTCCGATCGTATTTCGTCTCTCCGGTGGCGTACGTGGTCCTGACCGGTTATGTGGTCCTGACCGGATGGTTCTTCTTCAACCTTCTGCTTCAGTTCAACCGGGTCCTGAGCATGTACGAGATGATGCGCAGGCCCGATATCGCGATGCGAATGAACTTGAACGAGATGGTCATGACGCCCCTGTTCTACAACATGACCGTCGTGCTCCTCATTATGATCCCGCTCATCACCATGCGGCTTTTCGCCGAGGAGAAGAAGCTCAAGACGGACGAGCTTCTGCTCACCTCGCCGATTTCGGTCGATGCGATCGTGGCGGGGAAGTATTTGGCGAGCCTGACGTTTTTCGTCTTGATGCTTCTGCTCACCGCCATCTTCCCCTGGATCCTGTTTCACTACGGCTCGCCGGCGCCCGAGCTCGGCACGATCCTGAGCGGCTACCTGGGGCTGTTCCTGCTGGGAGCCTCTTTCATCGCCGTGGGGCTCTTCGCTTCCTCGATCACGGAAAACCAGATTGTGGCCGCGGTCATCTGCTTTGTTTCTCTCCTGCTGTTTTTCATTATCGGGTGGCCCTCCGAGACCGTGGGATCCACGACCGGCAAGGTCCTGGAATATCTTTCCTTGATCGAACACTTCAACGATTTCTCCAAAGGCCTGCTCGAAAGCCGGCATTTCGTCTACTTCCTGAGCTTCATCCTGTTCGCGCTCTTCCTGACCAAGCGGTCCATCGAATCGTTCAGATGGAGGTAGGATCTCATGAAGAAGTCGAGCCAGATCGCGGGGCTTTGCGGGCTCCTCCTGCTGCTTTTCGGGCTGGCGGAGTACCTGTTCACCAAGGACTTTTCGCTTTATACGATCTTGCACTTGGGCGGCGGCTCTGCCCTCGTCCTGTTCAGCCTGATCGTGAACTTCGGCGGCGTCTGGTCCTCCCTGGGCGAGCGATCCACCCGTTACGGCGCCAACGCGGTTCTTTACACGGCCATCTTCCTGGCCATCCTGGTTCTGGTGAACGTGGTCTCCAACGCCCATTCCTGGCGAAAGGATCTGACTGAAGAAGGACTGTTCAGCCTCTCCAGCCAGAGCCGGAAGGTGCTGGACAATCTCAAGTCCGACGTCGAGGTGCTGGCCTTTTTTCAGATGGGCAAGGGGAGCAAGCTCGAGGATCTTCTCAAGAACTACGCCCATGCCTCGAATCGCTTCCGCTACGAATTCATCGACCCGGTCAAGCATCCGGAAAAGGCCAAGCAGTACGAGGTCACCCAGAGCGACATCCTTGTGGTGAAGTGCGGGGAGAGGAACACGAAAATCACCGGCACCTCCGAAGAAGACATCACCAACGCCATCCTGAAGGTGGCCAAGCAAGAACAGAAGAAGATTTATTTCCTTTCGGGCCACGGGGAACCCGGCTTGGACAACCAGGAGGAGAACGGCTACGAGGTGGTGAAAAAGGCTCTCGAGAACGAGAGCTATCAGGTTCAGGATCTCAAGCTCTTCACCCAGGAAAACGTGCCCGATGATTGCGCTGTTCTCGTGGTGGCTGGCCCGAAGAAGGCCCTGGAGACGGGTGAGGTCGAGGCCCTCGAGCGCTACCTGAAAAAGGGGGGAGACGCCCTGTTCCTGCTGGATCCGGCCGGCGCCCCTGGGGTGGACACTTTTCTTGAGAAATGGGGCGTCAAGGTGGGCAACGACGTAGTGGTGGATCAGGTCCTGCGCCTGTTCCAGGGACCGGCCCTCGGGGTTGACCCGATTGTCGAGACCTTTGGTTCCCACGAAATCACCGAGAATTTCCAGGGCCAGGTGCTCTTTCACCTGGTGCGATCCGTGCAGCCTGCAGAACCCCAGCCCGAGGGGGTGACCGCGGTCTCTCTGGCCAAGACGAGCCCCCAGAGCTGGGCTGAGACCGACCTGGACACGCTTTTTCAGAAGAGCCAAGTCTCTCGGAGCGGCGAGGACCTGTCGGGGCCGGTCTCGGTTGCGGTCGCTCTCACAGCCAAGGCCGAGCGGGCCGACAAGGAGACGGATAAGGAGAAAGAAGAAAGCTCGGACCAGGGTGCGGTCTCGGCGAAAATCGTGGTTTTCGGTGACTCGGATTTTGTCAACAACACCTGGATCTCGAGGATGTACAACGCGGACCTTTTTTTGAACACGATCAACTGGCTGGCCGGCGAAGAGGAGTACATTTCCATCCGACCCAAGGCCACTCGGGGATCCAGGGTCACCATGACACCCCAAGAAACCCGAAACGTCTTCTATTTCTCGGTGCTCATTCTGCCCGAGGCTCTCCTGCTGTTCGGCCTGGCCATCTGGTGGCGAAGGAGGTGATGGAGGGATGAAGTTCCGCACCACGCTGCTGGCGGCTTTGCTGCTGCTGATTTTCGGAGGGTACGTCTATTACTTCGAAATCAAGAAGCCGGCGGAGAAGAAAAGCGCTGAGGAAAAGGAGAAAACCGTCTTTGACTTGACCTGGGACAACGTGGCGGGCATGACCGTAGAGAATCCTCATGGCACCTTCGTTTTTGAAAAGGCGGAGAAGAGCGAAGGGGCTTCCCCCGGCACGGCCCAGGAGCCGCAGTGGCGAATCGTGGAGCCTGTCAAGACGGATGCGGACCAAACGACTCTGAACAGCATGTACAACAGCCTGAAAAGCCTCAAAGTGGAACAGGTGGTTTCGGAAGAACCCGAAAATCTCTCCCCTTTCGGTCTCGACAAACCTCTGGCCAAGATTACGGTCCGCATGAAGGAGGGCCAGAACCCAGCCACGCTCTTGGTGGGCCAGAAAAGCCCGGTTGGATACAATTCCTACGCGATGCGGGAGGGGGACAAGCGGGTGCTCCTTCTCAGCACCAGCCTGGAAAGCCAATTCAACCGCAACCTCTTGGAGTTCCGCGAAAAGAAGCTTTTTACCTTTCAAAGGGATTCGGTCGAATCCTTGAGGGTCTTCCGGGGCGGGGAACTCGTTCTCGAACTGGCCAAGGAGGGCGAGCTGTGGCAGGTCCGGAAGCCTTTCCGGGGCCGGGCCTCGGAGAGCGAGGTCGCGGATCTTCTCACCAAGATCATGGGACTGCGCGCGGCGGCCTTCCACGCCGAGGAGGCAGGAGACCTCAAGCCCTTCGGCCTTTCTGACCCGAGCTGGAAAATCGAAGTGACCTTGACCCCGGACCAGGCGCAGGCCTCGCTCCTTGTGGGAAGCACCTATTCAGACGAGGAGAAGACCGAATATGTGTATGCGAAACGGGGCGAGCGCCCCATGGTCGTCGGCCTGCGGACCGATTTTCTGGAGGCTCTACGCCAGAAGCCCGAAGAGTACCGAGAAAAGAAGGTCATGCCCATCAAGACCTGGGAGGTGGCGAGGCTCGAGCTGGAGTGGAAGGGGGCAAAGGCAGCGCTCGACAAGACCGAGGCCAACCAGTGGCGCCTCGTGGAGCCTTACGAGGCGAGGGCGGATTCGGGCAAGGTCAATTCTTTGCTGACATCGCTGAGCCGCTTGGAGGCTGAGGAGTTCCTCCCGGCCCCGCAGAGCGAGGCGGAAAAAGCCCGCTATGGCCTTTCTGAGCCCGCCTTGAAGGTGAAGGTGGCGAAAAAGGCTGAGCAGGGCGGCGAAAAGAGCGGCTCGGAAGAGGCCGGAAAGACCGAGCCATCTCTGATCGGAACTGCAGTTTTCGGGCGCTCCGGGGAAGCGGGCGGTCCTCGGTGTTACGCTCTGGTGGAAGACGACACGACCCTCTATGGTCTCTCCTGCGAGTTTCTGGACCAGGAGGTTCCAGCCGACCCCGACGCTTTGCGGGAGAAGAAGCTCCTCAGTTTTTACCGCTACCAAGTGGATTCTGTGGAGTGGCGGGGGCCTGATGGGCCTGGTCTTATCAAAAGGGCGCAAGAGGGTTGGGACCTCGAGAAGCCCAAGCGGGGGGGCAAGGTCGAAGGGGAAACCGTGAATTCGTTCCTTGACGCCCTTTCCTCGCTGCAGGCGGACGGTTTCGTAGGCCCCCACAAAGGGGATCTGGCTTCTTTCGGGCTGGCCGAGCCCGAATACAGGATCTCCATTAAGCAGAAGCAGGAAAAGGGGGAGGATAAGATCCTGGGGGCCCTGCTTTTCTCGGCGACGGGACCCGAGGATGACAAGGATCATGTTTACGCCATGACCGAGGGAGAAGGCTGGATCGGACTCCTCAGGCGGGATGACAAAGCCAAAGTGGTCGAGAAACTGGCCTCTTTTATAAAGAAACCTTGACACCCCCCTAACGGATGCTTACCTTGCGGGCGCCGGTCGGAATCAGAGGAAGGTCATTTTGAACCCCCCGTGGCAGAAAAAGCAGGGGGCCCAACGCTGGAAAAAGGAGTTCGATCCTATGGGAAAGATCATCGGCATCGACTTGGGTACGACGAACTCGGTCGTTGCGGTCATGGAGGGAGGCGACCCGGTCGTTATCCCGAACGAGGAGGGAGGCAGAACGACCCCATCGGTCGTTGCCTTCACTAAGGACGGAGAACGGCTTGTGGGCCAAGTCGCCAAGCGGCAGGCCATTACAAACCCCCAAAATACCGTCTACTCGATTAAGAGGTTTATGGGCCGCCGATACTCGGAGGTTGCGGCCGAAATCGCCATGGTCCCTTACAAAGTGGTGGCCGCGCCGAACCAGGATGTGAGGGTGAAGATCCGGGACAAGGAGTTTTCCCCGCCCGAAATCTCTGCGCTCATCCTGCAGAAGCTCAAAGTGGCGGCTGAGAACTACTTGGGCCAGAAGGTCACGGACGCCGTGATCACGGTTCCCGCCTATTTCAATGACAGCCAGCGCCAGGCCACAAAGGACGCTGGAACCATCGCGGGCCTGAACGTCCGCCGCATCATCAACGAACCTACGGCCGCGGCGCTCGCTTACGGTCTGGACAAGAAAAAAGATCAGACCATAGCCGTCTATGACTTCGGTGGCGGCACGTTCGACATTTCCATCCTCGAAGTCGGGGACAACGTGGTGGAGGTCAAAGCCACCAACGGGAATACCCACTTGGGAGGCGACGATCTCGATCAGAGAATCATCGAGTGGATCATCGCGGAATTCAAGAAGGATCAGGGCATCGACCTGAGCAAGGACCTCATGGCCTTGCAGAGGCTCAAGGAAGCGGCCGAGAAGGCCAAAATAGAGCTCTCCTCGACCCAGGAGACGGAAATCAACCTTCCCTTCATCACGGCCGATGCCAGCGGGCCCAAACATCTCAATCTCAAGCTCACCCGGGCCAAGTTCGAACAGCTGGTGGATGACCTGATCCAGAAAACCCTCGAGCCCTGTCGGATGTGCTTGAAGGACGCGGGCCTGTCTCCCAAGGACATCGACGAGGTCGTGCTGGTCGGCGGCTCGACGAGAATCCCGAAAGTGCAGCAGGTGGTGCGGGAGCTTTTCGGCCGGGAGCCCAACAAGAGCGTGAACCCGGACGAAGTTGTGGCCGTGGGCGCGGCCATTCAAGGGGGCGTGCTGGCCGGTGAAGTCAAGGACGTTCTTTTGCTCGACGTCACGCCTCTTTCCCTGGGCATCGAAACCCTGGGGGGCGTCATGACCCGACTCATCGAGCGGAACACGACGATCCCCACCCGCAAGAGCGAGATCTTCTCCACCGCGGCGGACAATCAGACGAGCGTGGAAATCCACGTGCTTCAGGGAGAGCGGGACATGGCGGCCGACAACCGGACGCTGGGGCGCTTTCATCTGGTCGGCATTCCGCCGGCACCCCGGGGTGTCCCGCAGATCGAGGTCACCTTTGACATTGACGCCAACGGGATTCTACACGTTTCGGCTAAGGACCTCGGGACCGGCAAAGAACAGAAGATCACGGTGACAGCCTCCAGCGGTCTGGACGAGTCCGAGATCAAGAGGATGGTCGAAGACGCTGCCCGGCACGCCGAAGAGGACAAAAGGAAGCGGGAACGGGCCGAGGTGCGCAACCAGCTCGACAACCTCGTGTACACGACCGAAAAGACGATGAGCGAGCACAAGGAGAAGCTTTCAGACTCGGACCGGAGACCGATTGACGAGGCCTTGGAGAAAGCCAAGAAAGTGCTCGAACGGGCGGACAGCGCGGATGTGTCTGAAATGAGGCGGGCCATGGAGGATCTCACAAAGGCCTCACACAAGCTGGCCGAGATCATGTACCAGCAGGCTGCAGGCCAGGCGAGAGCTTCGGCCGGTGGGGGCGGGGCGCGCTCCGAGGGGGCTGGCTCATCCAAGAAGCCGGACGATGACGTGATCGACGCGGAATACGAGGATGCCAAGTAGGCGGAACTCCTCGTCGAAGAAAGAAATTTATGTTGGAGAGGGGGCGCAGAAAACCCCCTCTCTTTTTGCGCACGGGGCTCGGGAGTTGTGAGGAACCTTTCGGTCGAATAAAGGATCGAAAAGCAAGGATGCAGAGCTTATCGGTGCGAAGAAGGGGGCAAAGATGAACACGTTGAAGACAACGCTTCTTTTGGGACTCCTTACGGGCCTGATCTTGTGGTTCGGGGGATATGTCGGAGGCCAGTCCGGCATGGTCATCGCGTTCCTTTTCGCCGTAATCATGAACTTTGGAGCCTACTGGTTTTCGGACAAGATCGTCCTGGCCATGTACAGGGCCCGGGAGGTGGATCCTGCTCAGGCTCCGGGCCTCTACAGAATGGTGGAGCGGCTGGCCCAGAGAGCGGGCCTGCCCATGCCCAGGGTCTTCGTGATCCCCTCTGATTCCCCCAATGCATTCGCCACGGGACGGAACCCGAAGCACGCCGTGGTCGCGGTCACCCAGGGCATCTTGAAGCTCATGAGGGACGAGGAGCTGGAGGGGGTTTTGGCCCACGAGTTGGCCCACGTGAAAAACCGAGATATTTTGATTAGTTCCATAGCAGCGACCCTGGCCGGTGCTGTGATGATGCTGGCCAACATGGCCAGATGGGCTGCGATTTTCGGGGGTGTGGGCGGCCGCGACGACGAAGACCGGGGTGGTGTCTTCGGCTTGATCTTCATGGCCGTGCTGGCGCCTTTGGCAGCCATGCTGATTCAGTTCGCCATATCGAGGACGCGGGAATTCGAGGCCGATGCGACTGGCGCTCAGATCGCGGGAAATCCCCTTGGGCTTGCGAGCGCTTTGGAAAAACTGGGCCTGGCGACCCGCCGGATTCCCTTGCAGGCCAACCCGGCCACCTCGCACATGTTCATTGTGAATCCCCTTTCCGGGAAAAGCCTTCTCACCTTGTTCAGCACGCATCCTCCTCTTGAAGAAAGGATCCGTCGTCTCAGGGGAACCCTTTAGGAGAGGTTGATCCCATGGGCGAGCAAGAAAAAGACCAAAAGAAGGAACCGGCCTTTCGGGTGAGCGACAGAAGACGGTTTGCGGGCGCAGACAAGCAAAGCGCGGCAGAGGAAGGTACGCTGAGAAAAGAGGAAAGGCCCGAGGCCGCTCAGGAAAAGCAGGATCCCAGGCCCGAGGCCGAACCCAAGGCGCAGGCGGCCAAGGAAGACAAGCGGACCCCGAGAGATCTGCCTCCGGTCAATTTCGCCACCTTTGTCATCTCGCTCAGCAGTTCGGCCCTCATTCATCTGGGGCTGGCCGAAGACCCTGTCACGGGAAAGATCGACCGGGATCTGGCTCTGGCCAGGCAGACCATCGACATTTTGGGAATGTTGCAGGAGAAAACCCGGGGCAATCTTTCTGAAGACGAGTCCCGCCTGCTGGAGAGCATCTTGTTCGATTTGAGGATCCGCTTTGTCGAAGAAGCGGGAAAGGCTGGCGGCTGAAACCGCGCGCGGCAGAGACGGGGCGGGCTTGGAAAGATTGGCAACCGCGCCGGACAAGGGAGCGGAGAACAAACATGAAAAAGAGCAGAGTCGGTATGCGGATCGGAGCTGGCGTGGGCATTCTTTTTCTCGGCGTGCTCATGGGGCTCGTGCTGGCCGCGTCGCTGGGGCAGACCGGAAAGCTCCATGCGCTGTTGGGCATTGGCGAAAGCGAGAAGTCCCAGGCGAGACCGGAGCCTGTCTCGGCTGCCGTGGCGCCCAGGGAGGCGGCATCGGGTGCGAACCAGGTTTGTCTGCCTGATTTCGGAGCGTTGGCTGAGGCAGTGGATCCGGCCGTTGTTAACATTAGTACCACTGAGACGGTCAAAGGCCGCACATCCTGGCGGGGGTTCGGCTTTGGAGGCCCGGGCGGCCCGGGCAGGGAATTCGGCCCAGGGCAGGAAGACCCCTTCCAGGAATTTTTCGACCGCTTCTTCGGAGGGATCAATCCGTATGGGGACCTCAAGCGTCAGAGCCTGGGCAGCGGCTTTATCATCGAAAGCGACGGCTACATTCTGACAAACCATCACGTGGTCAAGGACGCTGACGAAATCCGAGTGATTTTCCGCGACGAGAGCGAGACCCAGGCCCGCATCGTGGGCAAGGATCCCAAGACGGACATCGCCTTGATCAAAGTGGATGTGGCCAAGCCTTTGCCCACGGTCAAACTGGGCGATTCGGACAAGCTGAAGGAAGGAGAGTGGGTTCTGGCGATCGGCAATCCCTTTGGTCTGAAGTATACGCTCACAGCCGGGATCGTGAGCGCCAAGGGCCGCGAGATCGGCGCAGGACCTTACGACGATTTCATCCAGACCGACGCCTCGATCAACCCGGGCAACAGCGGCGGCCCGTTGCTGAACATGAAGGGCGAAGTGGTGGGCATCAACACCGCCATTGTGGCCGGGGGCGCGGGCATCGGGTTCGCCATCCCGATCAATCTGGTCCGGGACGTCCTGCCCCAGATTCGGTCCAAAGGATATGTTTCCCGAGGATGGCTGGGCGTCATGATTCAGAGAATCACGCCGGAGCTGGCCAAATCTCTGGGGCTGGACAAGCCCGTTGGCGCCCTGGTCTCTGAGATCACCCAGGGAGGTCCTGCCGAGGGATCCGGACTCGAGCGCGGGGATGTGATCGTCGAGTTTCAGGGACAAAAGGTCGAGCGCTTCAACGACCTGCCCCGGATGGTGGCTGCTGTTCCGCCCGGGACGACCGTGGAACTCAAGGTCCTGAGAAAGGGCAAGGAGAAGACGATCAAGACAAAGCTTGGAGAGCTTCCGGAAGAAAGCGCGGCGGAAGCGCAGGGCGAGCAGGGCAAGGGGGAGGATCTCGGGCTCGAGCTGCAGGAAATCACGCCCGGCATGGCCAAGGGACACGGGCTGCCTTCCGAAAAGGGCCTCATCGTGACAGGTCTGGATCCCCGTGGGCCTGCGGCTCAGGCCGGAATCCGAAGGGGAGACATCATTCTGGAAGTCAACCAGAAGGAAGTGAAAACTCTCGCAGAGTTCCGCAAGATCGTGGGGGAAACCAAGAAGGGCGAGATGATGCTCTTCCTTGTCAAAAGGCAGGAAGGCGCTCTTTACCTGGCGCTCGAAAAGCCTTGACGGCCAGACCGGTTCCGGCGAACGGAAGCGGTTGAGCCAGGAAATCACCGGTGGCAGATAGACCCCCTCCGGCCCGTAAGGCTGGAGGGGGTCTTTGTTTCCATGTCTGGCAGCACCCCCGATGACGGATCGAGGAGAGGGGTGTCCCTGTCGAGTTTGCAGCTACAGGGCCTCAATCAGCATGGCCATTCCCTGGCCGCCGCCGATGCAGAGGGAGGCGAGACCCAAGGTGAGCTTTTGTCGCAGAAGCTCGTAAAGCAGCGTGACCAGGATCCGAGCCCCGCTGCACCCGATGGGATGGCCTAGGGAAATACCGCTTCCATGCACATTGGTCTTTTCCATGTCCAGGCCGAGTTCCCGGATGCACGCGATGGCCTGAGAGGCGAAGGCCTCGTTGAGCTCCACCCGGCCCACGTCGGAGAGGGAAACGCCTGTCTTGGCAAGAAGCTTGCGCACAGCCGGGATCGGACCCAGGCCCATGTAGGCCGGGTCGAGGCCGCCCGAAGCGTACCCCAGGATCCGGGCCAAGGGCCGCACGCCCAGCTCGGAAGCCTTCTTTTTGCTCATGAGCACCAGGGCTGCGGCCGCGTCGTTGATGCCCGAGGCGTTGCCCGCTGTCACCGTGCCGTCTTTCAAAAAAGCCGGCGTCAGACGGGCCATCTTCTCCAGCGTCGTATCCATGGGTCTCTCGTCCGTATCGAACCGGAGAGGTTCCTTCTTTTTCTGGGGGATTTCGAGGGGCGCGATCTCTTGGGCGAAAATTCCTTCCTGAATGGCCTTGCGTGCCCGCTGGTGGCTGAGAAGACCGAGCTTGTCCTGTTCTTCGCGGCTGATTTTGTAGAGTTTGGCGATATTCTCGGCCGTGACCCCCATGTGGTAGCCGTAGAAGATTTCCCATAGGCCGTCATGGACCATAAGGTCCACCATTTCCTTGTTGAACATTCTTCCTCCCCACCGGGCCTCGGGAAAGGCGTAGGGGATGAGGCTCATGTTTTCCATGCCGCCGGCGACCACGACTTCCGCCGCGCCCGAGCGGATCGCCTGGTCACCGAGGGCCACGGCCTTCATGCCAGAGGCGCACACCTTGTTCACGGTAAAGGCCGTGGTCTCTACCGGCAGCCCTGCTCGCACGCTGGCCTGACGGGCCGGGTTCTGGCCTTGGCCGGCTCCGACCACGTTTCCCATAATGACTTCGTCCACGAAAACAGGCTTGAGGGCCTCGTCCCAGCTCGGCGCCTTCTTTTCCAGGGCACAAGGTCCGCTCTCGCGCAAGGGATCCGGACCAAAGGATTTCTGCGCGTCGGGAACCATGGGCCGGAGCCCGGATTTTTCGAGGGCCTTTCGGATTACGTGGGCGCCCAGGTCCACGACTGGAACCTCCTTCAATGCTCCTCCGAAAGCGCCGATGGCCGTTCTTACGGCGCCGACGATCACAACTTCCTCCATGACGACCTCCTCCCGCAAAGCTGAGGTTTTCTTTCCTTGGATTCCTGCCCACAGCGCAACGAGCAGAACTTTAAAACTACTCGGCCTTCCCTTACAGGTCAAGGCAGGGTTAGGCCTGGGAGCTGCCGATCCGACGGAGCGAAAGAGGAGGGACCCAAAAATTTTTTCGAAAGGATCGTTCATCCATTTGACATGATTTTTCGAAAGATGCTAGTTTTTGCGCAACGGGTCCGGGAAGGGGGGGAGAGGAAAAGGGCGAGGAGCGGGGCTTCTTCCCCCCATAACCGGAGAGGCACACAAGTGACCGAATCACACGGGGGGACAAGGACATGCAAAGCGCCGCCAACCTTCGGCCACGCGTGACGAGCGGACAAAGGAAACCTCTGCACATTGCCGTGCTTTTGGCAATGGTCGGGTTCGCCCTCGCTATGGCAGGGCCGCCCCAGGAGGCCGCCGCCTATTCCTTCGAGACCTTCGGCATGCAGGGAAGCCTGGACACAACGGCTTCTGCCGGGGTGTCGGTCCGGGTCTCTGACCGCAATCCGGACCTTGTCGGAGTCGCTAACGGCGGCAAGGCGAACACGATCAACGGAGACGATGGCAACCTCAATTACGACCAGTGGGATGTCACCTCTCTCAACGTGAAGGTCCTCCATGAGCTGGACCTCTCCTGGCGAAATTTCGGATTCTTCGGCCGCATGTACTATTTTTACGACTGGGCCATTATGGAGTTCGAGCCCGAGTGGAAGAGCTTCACCGAATCAGCCCAGCGGCGGGCCGGCATGGACATCCGGCTGCTCGACGCATACATCAAGGGCGACTTCGACCTGTTCGGTCGCCCGGTCACGATCCGCCTGGGGAACCAGGTGCTCAACTGGGGAGAGAGCACCTTCATCCAGAACGGCATCAGCATCATCAATCCCGTGGATGTCTCGGCCCTGCGCGTGGCCGGGGCCGAGCTGCGCGAGGCTCTTCTGCCCGTGCCCATGGTGAGCGTAAGCGCAGGCATCACGCAAAACCTCACCATTGAAGGGTTCTACCAGTTCTACTGGGAAAACACCGAGATCGAACCCGCAGGGACGTTCTTTTCGACCACTGACGTGTTCAGCCCCGGAGGAAACAGGGCGTACCTGGCTTTCGGCAAGATGCCGCCTGACGGACCGTCCGACGTGCCTCCGACCGAGGTCTTTCCGCCTCTGGGCGCCTACTTCCCGCGGCTGGAAGACGACGAGCCTGACCATCAGGGCCAGGGGGGCGTTGCGCTCAGGTACTTCGCGCCCTGGCTGAATCAGAGCGAGTTCGGCTTCTACTACATCAATTACCACAGTCGGCTTCCTCTGGCGTGCATCAAGACCGGAACCGACCCCGGACTCAACACCAGCCCGACCACGATCGAAGAACTTCTTGCTCTTCTTCAGTATGGGCTTTCCAACGGAAACTATGCCCAGACGGGTGGACTCTTCCGCAAGTTCCCTGAAAACTTGAAACTTGTCGGAGGCAGCCTCAGCACGAATCTTCCCTTCGGCGTCGCCTTCCAAGGGGAGGTGAGCTACCACATGGACCAGCCCCTTCAGGTGGACGACGTGGAGCTTTCCTTCGCTGGCCTTTCGCCCATGGACGGGGTGCTGAATGCTCTTCTGCCCGCCGAGTTCCTGCTGGAGGGCATCGATCCGCCGATCCCGGGGCCCATCTTCGCCAAGAGCCAACTCTGCAACGGGACACCCAAGGGGTTCAGCGAGATTGTCGAAGGTTACCGCAGGAAAGACTATGTTCAGCCCCAGATGACTCTCACCAAGATATTCGGTCCCATGCTGGGCGCGGACCAGGTCGTGGCCCTGGGTGAAGTGGCTGCGGACTGGATTTTCGATATGGAGGACAAGGACGAGCTTCGGTACGATGGCCCGGGCACGGCCACGAGCGCAAATCGGGACTTCCTGATCACGAGTTACCCTATGGCCTCGTCGGCGATCGACATGCCAGGGGTCAGCACAGAGGGATTCGCCGATGATTTCTCCTGGGGATACCGCCTCGCGATCCGGATGGACTACAACGATGTCCTCGCTTCGGTCAACCTCAAGCCTTCGGTCTCCTTTTCCCACGACGTGAACGGCACCACGCCGGGTCCTCTTGGGAATTTCGTCGAGGACAGAAAGATCGTCACGGTGACCCTAACGGCCGAGTATCTTAACGCGTTGAGATTGGTCACTTCCTACACAAACTACTTCGACGGCGGCAAGCGCAACTCGCTCAACGACCGGGATTTCGTCTCGGTTGCGGCCAGCTTGTCTTTTTAAGGTACGGGTACAACCATCCGGTCTCTTAGACAGAAAAAGGGAGAACAGACCATGGGCAAGATCTTCACGACGCTTTTTGCCTGTATGCTGGCATTGCTGCTTGCCGTCACAGCGGCGCACGCAAAGGTTACGGCCGAGGAGGCGGCGAAACTGAAAGGAGAGCTTACGCCGGTCGGGGCGATCCGCGCCGGAAACGCAGAGGGCACGATTCCCGAATGGACAGGCGGCATCACCCAGTGCGAGGAAGGCCGCAAGGAGGGGGATGCGTACAAGGATCCGTATGCCGACGACAAGATCCTCTATACCATCACCGCTCAGAACATGGACCAGTACGCGGACAAACTCACCGAAGGCTACAAGGCCATGTTCAAGCGGTACCCTGAAACCTGGAAGATGCAGGTTTACCCTTCCCGTCGGAGTGCCGCTCTGCCGCAGCGGATTTACGACGCCATTTTCCGCAACGCCACCAGCGCGGAACTCGCCGAGGGTGGAAACGGGGTGCTTAACGCGGGCGAAGGGATTCCGTTCCCGATTCCGAAACAAGGAATCGAGGCGATCTGGAACCATCTGCTGAGATACAGAGGGGAATCGATCTACCGGGTCTACGGCCAGATTCCGGTGACGGCCAGCGGATCCTACACCCCCGTGGTTATGGAGGAAAAGATTCTTCTGCCTTACGCCCAGCCCGGGGCCACCATCGAAAGTACCAACAACAAGGGTTTGTACTTCTTCCAGACCGTCTTGGCTCCGGCCCGGCTTGCCGGAGAGCTCCTGCTCGTCATTGACCCGATCGACCAGGTCCGGGAGCCTCGGACCGCTTTCACGTACAACGCTGGCCAGCGCCGGGTCCGGCGGGCCCCCAACATCGCTTATGACAACCCCGGCACGGCCTCGGACGGGCTGAGGACCTCGGACCAGCTCGACATGTACAACGGAGCGCCTGACCGGTATAACTGGACCCTTGTTGGCAGGCAGGAAAAGCTCGTCGGCTACAACGCCTACAAGCTCCAATCCAAGGGGCTCAAGTACGCGGACATCATCAAGCCCGGCCATATCAACACCGATCTTCTTCGCTACGAACTGCACAGGGTCTGGGTGGTGGACGCCAAGCTCAAGGAGGGCACGAGCCACATCTACGCCCGCAGGACCTTCTACATCGACGAGGACAGTTGGCAGACGATGGCGGTAGACATCTACGATGCCCGCGGGCAGATCTGGCGCGTCCACGAGGCGCACTGCATTGTTTACTGCGAGCTGCCTTTCTTGGGACCCGTGGGTGAGTTCAGTTATGACCTGCAGAACGGCCGCTACATCGCCGTGGGACTCACCAACGAGACCCAGGCCTGGAAATTCGGCGTGAAATACGAGCTGGAAGAGTTCACGCCGGACGCCATGCGGCGCGCCGGAAGGCGTTAGGTCGGGCGTTGAGATTGTATGCACGCCGGCAGGGCCGATCCAACGATCCGCCCTGCCGGCAAGTTTCTTCCCCTTTCTCTTGCTCGGCGCACAGGATCGCCGGGAACCAACCCATGATTCGATTTCACTTGCAGGCTGGACAGGCGGGCGTTCCACGATCTTTGGGACGCGCCCTCCGGCTTTAGGGGTGTAGCGTGACAAGACGAAAGAAGGCAAAGAGGCTGTCAACGGGAGTCCTTTTCGGTTCGGCTATCTGGGTCCTTTGTTTTTCCATGGCAATGGCAGAGGAAGAGGACGCTTTTGGCCCGGTTCCATGGGCCGAAACCGCCCGGTTGGCACCGAACTCCCTGCTTGTGGATGCCTCCCACTTTGACAACACCCTGATTGCGGTCGGGGAGCGGGGGCACATTCTCCTTTCCGAGGATGGCGGCGCAGGCTGGACCCAGGCACGAGTTCCAACGCGCAGTTTGCTCACGGCCGTTACAACGGTGGGAGGTACTCACGCCTGGGCAGTGGGCCACGACGCCGTGATTCTCCACAGTGCGGACGGGGGCAAGACCTGGACCCGGCAGTATTTCGCGCCCGACGAGGGAAGCCCGCTTCTGGACGTTTGGTTCGAGAATGAGAACCACGGGATCGCCGTGGGTGCCTACGCGCTTTTCTTGGAGACCGAGGACGGCGGCAAGAGCTGGGAACGGCGCGACGTGGACGAGGAGGAGCGGCACTGGAACGCGATAGCCCGTGCGCCGGATGGAACGTTGTACGTGGCAGCCGAGTCCGGCGTGGTCTTCCGGTCCGGCGACAAAGGGAAGAGTTGGGAGCTCAAGGAGACTCCGTACCGAGGGTCTTTCCTGGGATGCGTTTGTCTTTCGAACGGCGCGGTTCTCGTTTACGGGCTGCGGGGAAACGTCTATCGTTCCACAGACCGTGGCGAGTCCTGGCAGCACATCCCCACGGACCAGACCGTCACGCTCATGGGCGGAACCCAGACCACGGACGGTACGGTCGTGATTGTGGGGCTGAGCGGGACCCTTCTGGTGAGCACGGACGGCGGCTCGAGTTTCCGTTCGATGAATCGGCCGGATCGGCAGGCCTTGGGCGCTGTCATTCAGGGCGCGCCGGGCAGGCTGCTTCTGTTTGGGGAGAACGGTGTGAGCCTGGTGGAAGGGTTGCTCAAGGAGACTTCTTCCTAATACTTTAACGTTGTCAGAGGAACACCCGCCCATGCTGAGAGACAGAATCATCGCGTCCCTAGAGAATTTCATCTTTGGCCGCAGGAAGTTGGTGCTGACCTGTTTTGTCCTTTTCACCCTTCTCATGGCGTATTACGCCGCCAAGATCCGGATCGACGCAGGCTTTGAGAAGCTGCTTCCTTACAAACACCCGTACATCGAGACCTTCAAACAGTACAGGGACGATTTCGGCGGGGCCAACCGGATCCTGATCGCTGTCCGGGCCCGGGAGGGCGACATTTTCACGCCGGAATTCTTCAAGATCCTCAAGCAGGTCACGGACGAAGTCTTCTTTCTGCCCGGCGTTGACCGCAGTACGGTGCAGTCCATCTTCACGCCCAACGTTCGGTTCATCGAGATCGTGGAAGGGGGGTTCTCGGGCGGGAACGTGATCCCGGCGGAGTTTCAGCCCACACCCGAGGGACTCGCACAAGTAAGGGAAAACATCCTCAAGGCCGGCATCGTCGGGCGCCTCGTGGCGAACGATTTTACGGCCGCCATGGTCAGCGCCCAACTCGTTGAGATCGACCCCACCACAGGCGAGCGATTGAACTACATCGAAGTCGCCCGCCGGATGGAAGAGAAGATCCGCAATCCCTTTGTGAGCGACAAGGTCGACATCCACATGATCGGCTTTGCCAAGATGATCGGCGACATCGCCGAGGGCGCGGCCGGCGTGGTGCTCTTCTTCGGCGTTTCGGCCATCATCGCTTACTTCCTGGTGTATCTGTTCACCCACTCCCAGCGCCTCACGTTGCTCGCCCTTCTTTGTTCGGCCACGGGCGTGCTTTGGGACATGGGTCTGCTCATGATGCTGGGTTTCGGCATCGACCCCATGTCGATTCTTGTGCCGTTTCTCATCTTTGCCATCGGCGTCTCCCACTCGGTCCAGATGGCCAATGCGTACGCCACCGAACTTCAGGCCGGCGCTGACAACCTTTCCGCGGCGAAAGTGGCGTTCCGGCGTCTTGTGGTTCCCGGGGGCGTGGCCCTGATCACGGACTCGGTGGGGTTTCTGACGATCCTTTTCATCAAGATCCGCATGATCCAGGAACTGGCCCTTGTGGCCGGCTTGGGCGTCATGCTTCTTCTGTTCACGAATCTCATCCTGCTGCCTGTTCTGTTCTCGTACTTCCGCCTCGGCGAGGAGTTCCGGGAGCGTTACGCCCGCCGGATGGCCATGCGGGAGCGGATGTGGGCACCTCTTTCCGCCGCAGCCACGCGCAGGAAGGGCGTTGTGATCATCGTGGTGGCGGCGATTCTTCTCGGCCTCGGCCTCGACCGGGCCAGGAACCTTCAGATCGGCGATCTCCAGGCTGGCGTGCCGGAGCTGCGGCCGGATTCCCGGTACAATCAGGACGCAGATCTCATTACCGAAAGGTTTTCCATCGGCGTGGATATCATGAGCGCCATCGTGGAGACGGTTCCGGACGGATGCATCCAGTATGACGTGATGGAGGAGATGGACCGCTTCGACTGGCGGCTGGCCAACGTGCCCGGCGTGCAGTCGACCCTTTCTCTTCCCCAGGTGGCCAAGCGGATCGGCGCGGGCTGGAACGAGGGAAGCCTGAAATGGCGCGTGCTGCCGAGAAGCTCGGTCACCATGGTTCAGGTGGTCAAGCCCGTGGAAACTTCGACGGGCCTCCTGAACCGGGACTGCAGTGCCATGCCCGTTATGGTCTTTGCCGAGGACCACAAGGCCGAGACCATCGATCGGATTGTTTTGGCGGTCAAGGGATTCGCGGAAAAGGACGCCAAGGTCAACAAGTACCGACTCGCGGCAGGCAACCTGGGCGTTATGGCCGCCACCAACGAAGAGGTGAAGAAGACCCAGTTTCCGATTCTGTTCTGGGTTTGGTCGGTGGTGGTCGTGCTGTGCCTGCTGAGCTTCCGGTCGGCCCGTGTGACCTTGTGCATCGTCCTGCCCTTGGGCCTGGTCTCTGTCCTCTGCAACGGATTGATGAGCCTTCTCCAGATCGGGCTCAAAGTGAATACCCTGCCGGTGGCCGCTCTCGGGGTCGGAATCGGGGTGGATTACGGAGTGTACATTTTCAGCCGCATGCTTCTGCTCATGGGGCCGGGCCGGAAGCTTCGCGAAGTGTACCGCGAAACGCTTCGCAGCACCGGAAGCGCGGTTCTCATCACGGGCCTGACCCTGGCCGTGGGCGTGAGCACCTGGGTGTTTTCAGCCCTCAAGTTCCAGGCCGACATGGGGCTTCTGCTCTCCTTCATGTTCCTGGCCAATATGCTCGGCGCGCTTCTGTTGCTTCCCGCGCTGGCGAGTTTCATGTTCCCGGACAAAGAGGGTTCTCCGGGAAAGTAGGTCATGGCGCTGAGTATCCGGCGCAAGGAGTGGATCCAGAAAGCGGGCCTTTTGGCCGAGTCGGCCCGCTTCGATCTCTGCGGGGCCTGCGCGCTTCCTGGCGGGGCCCGCCGCAGGGATCCGGATTCGCCCGAAAGCTGGATTTACCCTGCCGCGCTTCCGGACGGAACGACTGCCCGGCTTCTCAAGGTCCTGCAGACAAACGCCTGCATCAAGAACTGCCTTTACTGCGCCAACCGGGTCACGAGAGACATCCCCAGGGAAACCTTCTCACCGGAAGAGCTTGCCCGACTCTTCATAGAAATGCTCAGGGCCGGCCTCGTCCAGGGGCTTTTTCTCAGCTCGGCGGTCTCGGAGCGTCCGGACGAAGACATGGCCCGCATGACGGCCACCGCGGAAATCCTGCGGCGACGGTTCGGGTTCCGAGGATACATCCACCTCAAGGTGCTGCCAGGGGCTGAAAGGGCCGCGATCGAAAAAGCCGCCGAACTGGCAGACCGGATCTCTATCAATCTGGAGGCCCCGGGCGAAGAGGCGCTCGGTCGGGTGGCGCGACAGAAAAAGTTCTTTCAGGACATCCTCTCTCGGGTTCGCTGGATCCGGGAGGCGGTACGGAACCCGGGATTTCGGGCCAAAAGCCACACCACGCAATTTGTGGTCGGCGCGGCTGGGGAGGCAGACCGCGACATTCTTGTCTGGACGGAGCGCCTGTACAGAAGCGAGTCTCTGGCCCGGGCGTACTTCAGCGCTTATCAGATTCCGGACCCCGATACTCCGTTGGATAGCGCGCCCGCTCCTTTGCTTCGCGAGCACAGACTCTATCAGGCGGATTTTCTCTTAAGGAGATACGGGTTCCGGCTCGAGGAAATGGTCTTCGAGTCCGACGGCAACCTGAGCCTCGCCGAGGATCCCAAGCAGGCCTGGGCGCGAAGGCATCCGGAGGCCTTTCCTGTGGATCTCGCCACGGCGCCTCGGGAGCTTCTTCTTCGTGTGCCCGGCATCGGGCCGGTTTCGGCCTCGAGGATCTGCAAGGTGAGAAGGGAGGGGCTCGGACTGGATCCCGCGGCTTCCCTGAGGAGACTCGGAGTCGTCGTGGGCAGGGCGCTTCCCTATTGCCTCTGGAAGGGCAGGGCTCTGGCCGAGGAGTCGCCGCAGCAGGTCCTGAACTTCGATGAGAAGGATGCTCGGGAAAGGGACGGGCCGTTGCCGGGCTGCTCGCAGAGCCCTGGCTTGGAGTCTGAAGCTTTCTTCTCGCTTGCTCTTGGATGTTGACAGAGAAATCGGATCTATGCTAATAAAATGACAATCTCCCGTGAGGTGCCCATTGCGGGCTGAAAAGGGAAGCCGGTGAGCGCGAGGGCGCAAGGCCGGCACGGTCCCGCCGCTGTATCCGGGGACGAAACCTGAAGGAAGCCACTGCTCTTTACGTTGAGGAGCGGGAAGGCCCAGGGAGTAGGAGGATCCGGGAGTCAGAAGACCTGCCCACGGGAAGGGGGAAAGAGCCGCCGCGGTAAACGGCGGAGCCTCCGCCAAAAGGACGAAGAAATCAGGGTGCAGTCCTTGGGTTCTCTTTCGAAGGGCCCAAGGATTTTTTTTGGCGAAAAGGCTCCGGCGCAGCCTCGGTGGCGGGTTTGTTCCGGCGATCTCGAGGAGGATCCGACAACCTGCGGCAAAGAGGAGGAAGCACCATGGAGCTGAAGAAACGAAGAGGGAACCCTACTGCGGGAGCGATGCTCTGCTGGATCGTGGTAGCCGGCCTGGCATGCGCTCTGGGGTGCGGCGACGCCCAGCGGGTGGTGGTGGTGAACGGGCTGAGCAGCGCCATGTCTGTCGTGGATCTGGGCCTTCCGCCCTCGGTGACCGACCACTTCGGCGGGAACACCCTCGGGCCGAGCGCCAATCGGGTCGTGGTTCGAGGTTCCGAGGCCTTTGTGGTCAACTCCGGGACCTTTGGATCCGCCCAGAACGCGAGCATCCAGGTGATCGACCTGGGGTCCGGGGCGCTGCTTCGGACCATCCCGCTCCCGGACGGCGACAGTCCCTGGACACTGGCTTTTGTGAATGATTTCAAGGCATACGTCACGAACTGGCTCTCCGATTCGGTCACGGTCATCAATCCGCGCCTGTCCGGACCTTCGGCCGTCATCGGCCGGATCCAGCTTCCGGCCACTTCGGCGCCCGCAGGTATCGTGGTATACGCCGGCCGGGCTTACACATCCAACACCGGGCTGGACCTCAGCACGTTCCTTTACGGACCCGGAACGGTCTCGGTGATCGACACGACAACGGACACTCTGATCGACGCAGACGGAAATCCCTCGAACGGTGAGGACACGCCGGTGTTTCTCTCCGGCGTGAATCCGCAGGATCTGGACGTGGACGCTACGGGAGACCTCTGGGTGGTGTGCACCGGAGACTGGTGGTCGGTGTTCGGTTCGGTGGACATCGTGGATCTCGGCTCCCTCGCCACCGAAGCGACCATCCCCATCGGCGGTTCTCCCGGGGCCATTGCCCTTGGCAAGGAAGTGGCGCTCCTCGGGGACGGCGCGGCCGCCCAACTCTTTGCCGTGCACTTGGCGAGCCGCACGGTTCTTAATGGGCCATCGAACCCGATTCCTCTTTCGACCACGCCCTGGAGCTTTGTTCCGGACGTCGTCTTTGACAGGCAGGGAGAAGTGGCTTACGCGCTCTCCTTCCTTGACGATCGGGTCTTCGAAATGGTGTACGTGAACGGCCGGATCAAACAGCGCTATCAGTACGGCCTCGAAGCAGGCAGCGGTCCTGCGGGCCTGGATCTTGTCTACTGAAAAAGCGGGAGCATCTGACTTCGGCCGGGGCGTTCTGCCCCGGCCGCAAGAGGAGAAACCCATGAGGCTTAGCGGAAGGCTCGGGCCTGTCATGCTGGGTGCGCTCTCCCTGGCTTGGGGGGCGACCTTCTTTTTCGCAGCGGCTGGCCGTGCCGCGGCAGGCCCCTATACCGAAAGCGGAATAGAGAATACGAGTTCCTCGATCGTGGACTGGGCGTCGGGTTACGTTGATCTGGTGAGAGGGCCCATGGACATCCGGAACCCCGGCGGTGGGAATGCTTCTTACGGGTCCCCGGAAAATGTGGTGGGGCCAGCCAGTTGTTCATACACAGACGTGGTCTCCCTCGGGGACGGCGGCCGGATCACCATGACCTTCAACCCTCCGATCACGAACGGCCCAGGTGCGGATTTTGCGGTCTTCGAGAACTCCTTCTATTCCGGCAGCGGCCTTTTCGCCGAACTGGCCTTTGTCGAGGTATCGAGTGACGGCGTGCAGTTCGCGCGCTTGCCGTCCGTGTCCCTGACCCAGCAGCCAGTGGAGACCTACGGGACCCTCGATCCGACCAACGTTTACAATCTCGCGGGCAAGCACCCTGGCGCCAACATCACGCCCTGCCAGGGGACGCCTTTCGACCTGGCCGAACTTGCCAGCCACCCCCTGGTGACAAGCGGGAAGGTCAATCTCGAACAGATCCGGTACGTGCGGATCGTGGACGTGGTGGGCAACGGGAGCACCTACGATTCGGCCGTGCCGGCTCATCCTGTGTACGATCCTTTTCCCACGGCTTTTTCTCAGGGCGGCTTTGACTTGCAGGCAGTGGCTGTGCTTCACGCTTACCAGGGCGCGGGCTGTTTCATTGCCACGGCGGCTTACGGGAGCGTGTGGGACGGGAAAGTCCAGGTGCTGAGAACGTTCCGAGACCGTTGGCTGCTCGAGTCCTCGCTGGGCCGCAAGGCCGTGGAAGCCTATTACCGCTACTCCCCGCCACTGGCGCACTGGATCGCCACTCACGAGAACGCCCGCATGTTTGCCCGATTCTTTCTGGCGCCCCTGGTGGGCCTGGCCTGGCTGGTTCTCAGTCTCGGGTGAGGAGGGAGGCTCTGGGTGCGGATGACTTGGAAGGGGCAGGGCGCAAAGGGCGCCCTGTTTTTGCCTCTTTTGGGGGTCGTGCTGTTCTTGTTCGGGCCAGCGAGCCTCCTGGCTCAGCAGGCCGATGAGGCGGGCAAGCGGGAAGAGCAGATCGTTCCTTACGAGCTCGAGCCGATTCTCGTTCGAACTGTGCGTATCCGGCAGGCCGAGCGGGACCCTTCTTCCTTTGCCAGCGTGCTCGAGACCGAGCCTTACCAGGCCCATTTCCGGACCGTGCCCGACCTTCTTTCCAGGCAGCCTGGCGTGCATTTGAGTCAGTTGGGCGGCCTTGGCCAGTTCAGCACGGTCTCCATCCGCGGCTCCTCAGCCGAGCAGGTTCTCGTTCTCTTGGACGGAATTCCCCTGAACACAGGCCAGGGCGGAAGCGTGGATCTTTCCACGATCCCCCTGGAGAGCCTCGAGCGGATCGAGGTGATCCGGGGTGGAGGAAGCGCGGTGTACGGCCCAGACGCCATGGGCGGAGTCGTGAACCTCGTCTCGAAAAAGCCGGGAGAGACTCCGGAGGTGGATGGTCTTTTCACGTACGGGTCTCTTGAAACCGTCAAAGGGGCGGCAAGCGCCAGGGGCCGCACCGGTGACGTGGGGTATTTCGTGAGCGCCACGCACCTCCAGAGCGAGGGAGATTTCTCGTACGACACCCTGGACATCCGGACCGAGAGCGGCCAGCCTCTGCAAAGGCCGCAGCAGAGGGAGAGGGCCAACAACGACTTCTCTTCGCAGGACTTGCTCGCGCGCCTTACCTTCTCCCCCTGGAAGAACCTCGAGCTGGACGTGAGCAACGAGCTTTTCCACACTGAACGGGGCCAGCCCGGGTTTGCCGAGAACCCCTCCCTGGACGCCCGGCAGCGCTACTTGCGCGACGCCACGTACATCAAGGCTGTGCTGCCCCGCTTCCTGGGGCAGACCTCGAGGCTTTCCGGCACCTTGTTTCAGCGGTTCGACCGGATCCGGTTTCGGGATCCTGCCCCGTCCTTGGGGAACCCCATCGACACCCTGAGCCGCAACTACGCTTTCGGCGGCAATCTCGAGTGGGGGCTCTATGGAAAGGCCTTGGCCTGCGAGCACGTGGCCGCCCTGGGCTGGGACATCGAGCGGGAGGAGCTTCGGGACGAGGTTGCTGCTGGCCAGGCCGGGTTTGGCAGCCGGGGCCGCACCACGAACAGCGTGTACGGCCGCGACGAGATCGTGCTGCCCGGAGGGAAGGTGAGCCTTCTCGGCGCCTGGAGGCTCGAGCAGAGCGGCCGGGAGGGCACCCACCTTTCGGGCAAGGCGGGCCTTGTCTGGAAGTTTTTTTGGAAAGCCCACTTCAAGGCCAATCTGGAGCGGGCCTACCGGAGGCCCAACTTCACGGAACTCTACCATCCGGATCAGGGCTACATTCGCGGAAACCCAGACCTCGACTCGGAGCGGGCGACCAACGTGGACTTCGGCGTGGGCGTGGCGCTCCCAAGGTTTTTCTTCGAGGCTGCGGGCTTTCACAGCCGCGTCGAAGATTCGATCCTCTGGCTGCCGGTGAGCGCCTTTACCGTGCAGCCTGTGAACACGGGGAGGGTCAGGACCTGGGGAGCCGAACTCGATGTGGAGGCCAGGCCTTGGGAGTTCCTGGGTCTTACGGTCAACTACACCTATCTGCACGCCCAGAGCCTGGAGACGGGCCTCCAGCTTCCAGGCAGGCCCAGGCACACGGTGAACGGCAGGATCTCGCTCGATCGGCCTGTCGGGAGCCTCTACGGCGAGATCCAGTATGTGAGTTCCATTCCGGTCGTGTCCACCGGAGAGCTTGCCCTGAAGTGGAGGACCGTTGCGGACCTCGGAGCCAAGGCGAACCTGGAGGCCGTGCCCGGCCTCGGAAAGATCCCCTGGGTCCGGAGCCTCTCGGCCGGCCTCGACGTAAAGAATGTTGGAGACGTCTCGTACCGGGACGCCCAGAACTTCCCCTTGCCCGGGAGGATGGTTCTTGGAACGATTGAAGCCAGGTTCTAAAGGGCCTCTTTTCTGGCTCGGCCAGCGGCACGCTCTCCTGAGGGCGATGGCGGCCGCCTTGTGCGCGGTGGGAGCTCTGGTGGGTTGCGGAGGTGGAAGCGTGCTCGAGGTGAGCATCGGGAAAGAGGGCGAGACCGTGATCGGAAGCCCGCTCCCGTCGAACCTCCAGATTCCGGACCTCCCTGGGTTGCGGGGATTCGCCTATGTGATCACCACGGCCCCGCCGTTGGGAATTTTCCGCTTCGATCTCGAGGCCCCAGGCGGCGCGCCTTATCCTTTTACTTACTATGATCTCTTCGGCAAGATCCCGGGAGTTCCGGACGAGCTGTTTCTATACGACCAGGACCACGGGATGTTCACCACGAGCGGCGGCTTCGCCGGCCAGGGAGAAGGCATCCATCTGTTCGATCCCACCCCGGAAAGTCCTGCGGCCTTTGCCATCAAGAAGAGCGTCCCTGTCTTTCCCGTGCTCTTGAACCCGCCGAGGAACGACTCGGCCGGAAACCCGGTCAGCCGAATCGATCCTTCCTATACTTCCGGCGTGGCGGTGAGCAACGGCAAGATCTACGTTTGCACTTCGAACTTTACGGCCGTGGGCGGCAGCCCGGTGTGTCCTCCTGGCACGGTCCTCGTCTATCGCTGGGATCCGTCCAAGGATCCCCCAGAGGTGGTTCCCTCGAGTCCTTCCTTTATCGTCACGACCCGGTTCAACCCCACGGAAGTCACGGCCTTGGGCGACCGCAAGGTGCTGGTGACGAACAGCGGGGTACTCGCCATCCGCGAGGCCCGAGCCGTGCCTCTCACTGAAGCTGCTGTGGATGTCGTGGACACGGATCTTGATTGCGTTGTGGCGACCTATCCCTTGGGCTTGAGCGCGCTCTCCTACAAAGCGATCGCCGTGGCGCCGGACCGAAGCCGGGCCCTGGTGGGCAGCGTGGCCTTCAACAGCGTCTTTGAGCTGGATCTGACCGCCCTCGAGGATCTGCCCGCCGGTTGCCCGGATCCTGTCCCTGCGCTTACCGGCCGGGTGCTCGCAGGCCCCGAGAACCCGATCCGCACCGGTTTCAGCGGCCAGGACGGGAAAAAGGAGAACGATTTCGTGGTGCAAATCGCCCTGAGCGCGGACGGGACTCGCGCCTACGCCTCGGGGTACAACTCCGGCACCCTTTCGGTCCTCGAGGTGGAGCAGGCGGTCCGGACGCCGAGCCCGAAAGGGCCTTTGGCGGTTCTTTCTCTCACGCCGCCCCTGGATCCAGAGCAGGCAACGGTCGAGGACGTGGGCCCCGGCCCACTGGCCGTAAGGCCCGGCCGGCCCGGCGTGGACTACGAGGGGCCGGATGTTTTTGTCCTGATCGGTCTGCCCGCGGGCAAGATGTTCGGTGTCCGCACCTATTGAGAACCAGCAAGGGTCCCGGCCTGCGCGGGCTAGGGTGCCCAGCTGCGGGGGCCTTGCTCTTCTCTCTTCCCTGTGGCCTACTTTCTCCGTTGCCCTGCGGCCAGGCGTGGGAAGTCAGGCGTGCTCCTCAGCCAGCGCCCGCATAAAGGGGGACTGCCCGGCCGTGCTCTTTGCCCAGCAAGGGTTTCCACGGAAGGAATCGAAATGAACGAGTGGGTGGAGCTTGGAAAGCAGATCAGGAAGTACGTCAATCCGGAAACGTTTCCTGTGGCGGTCCGGTTTTTCCGCAAGCCCGGCGAAATTCCTTCTGGAGCCCGGCGGCCCCAAAAGGATCTCGGGGTTCGGATCGCTCCCTGCCAGGCCGCGGCCATGGCCAGGCGCTATGGGTGGACCGTGGCGGTCGGCAAGGAGGATGTGGGGTGCGCCATCGCGGCCCACACGTACGGCTGGGAACGACTGGCGGATCAAGCCGCGGCTGTCCGGTTCATGACCCGCATGAACTATGCCCGGGACGAAGAAGCCGCGCGGGAAGCCCTGGTGTCGTTCCGGCGACTGGAGCCGGCACCGGATCAGTTCGTGGTCTATTCTCCCCTGGAATGGACCCGGGTGGAACCTGATGTGGTTCTGGTATATGCGAATCCCGCGCAGCTCATGCGCTTGATCCACGCAGGCACCCACAAGAGCGGCAAGCCCATCGAGAGCGCCTTTTCCGGCAGGGCGGCTTCCTGCACCGAGGGTGTCGTGGCCGCCCGCCTCGACCAGACCCCGAAAGTCGTGATCCCGGGCAACGGAGACAGGGTGTGGGGAGGGTGCCAGGATCATGAGGTCGCCATGGCCATCCCTGCCTGCCGTCTTGCCGAGGTAGTAGAGGGCCTTGAAAAGACCCACGAAAGAGGCATCAGGTATCCGATTCCGACTTATCTCCGGTACAGTCCCGAGGTCGCCTTCTCCCTGCCTCTGGCGGACATTTTCAAGGCTCAAGCCCCTTGAGCCCGGCCCGCACGCAAGAACGGCCGGGCCGGAGCCGCGGCATGAAGAAAGCGGCCTCCTTTTGCCCTATTCGGCCGGTTTGCCGTCATGGGGATCTCGGCCCTTCGGCCATGTTGGCTTGCGTGCGCCGGGGCGTCTCAGCCGCACACCGTTTGAGAGAGGCCATGAGGCCCGGGCTCGGGGGAGCGAGTCCTTCGAGAGGGCAGGGCTTGCCCAGGCGGGCATACTTGGGTTCGCCGAAACGGTGGAAGGGCAGAAGCTCGTACTCGACGGGCCGGGGCAGAGTCTCCAGGAATTCGGCAATGGCCCGGATTTCAGACGGCGTGTCGTTGTATCCCGGGATCACGGGCGTGCGGACTCGAAGGGGTCGGTCGGGAAAGCGGGCGCAAAGCCAGCGAAGGTTTTCCAGGATTCTTTCGTTCGGAACGCCGGTGCCCGCGCGGTGCTTGGCGCTTTCGCGGGCCTTCACATCGAAGAAGATCTCGTCGGCAAGGGAGCAAGCGGCCTCAAGATCCTCCCAGGGACAGCAACCCGAAGTCTCCAGGGCCGTGTGAATGCCTTGGCCTCTGGCTGTCCTGAGCACTTCGACCGCAAAGGCCGCTTGCAGCAGGGGTTCGCCGCCGCTCAGGGTGAGACCGCCTCCAGAGCGGGCATAGAAACCGCTGTCTTCCTCCACCACCCGGATGACCTCGTCCACGGTCATCCATCGGCCCACCTGCTCCAGAGCCCGGGACGGGCAAAGGTCCGCGCAGACGCCGCACGCGTCGCAGCGGGTTCGGTCAATTTCTACCCGCCCGCTTGCCGACACCGGCAAGACCGCTCCGGACGGGCACGCCTCCAGGCATCGGCCGCACTCCTTCGTGCCGATGCACTTGGCCGGATCAAAGGCGAGTTCCACTGAGGAGGAGATACCCTCGGGGTTGGCGCACCAGCGGCACGAGAGGGGGCAGCCTTTGAGGAAGACCAGGGTTCGGATTCCGGCGCCGTCGTGGAGCGAGAACTTCTGGATGTTGAACACCAGCCCCCGGAGCGGACCCGTTTCCATGCAATTTCTCCTTATTGCGGGGCCCCTCAGAAGGTGTGCTCGGTCCGTTGAATGATCTCCTCCTGCAGCTGCGGCGTGAGATCCACGAAATAGGCGCTGTAGCCTGCCACGCGGACGAGGAGGTTTCTGTATTTCTCAGGGTTCTTTCGGGCCGCCAACAAGGTCTCGCGGTTTATGATGTTGAACTGCAGGTGCCACATCTTGAGATCGCAAGCGGTTCGGATCAGGCTCATGAGCTTGCGGGTACCCTCTGGCCCGGCCACGGCCGACGGAGAGATCTTCATGTTGAGGAGTCTGGCGGCTCTCTCCTTGTACCCTGTGGCCTTGGTGCGGGCGATGGAGATGAGACTCGCGGTCGGCCCTTTGCGGTCCGCCCCCTGGGAGGGGCTTACGCCCTCCGAGATGGGCTCGCCCGCCTTGCGGCCGTCCGGCGTGGCGCTCAGGATCGCTCCGAAGGGCACATGGGCGGTGATGGTCACGTACCGGATGTCCAGCTCGCCGCCGAAGGCCGAGGGATACCGGCGGGTGAGCCTCACGTTGAACTCCTCGATGGCCCGGCCGATCTCGTCCGCGTAAGGATCGTTGTTGCCGTACTTGGGGGCGTTCAGGCACATCTGGCGGATCGCCTCCCGGCCCTCGAAATTCAAGTCGATCGCTTCGAGAAGCTCGTCCATTGACACTTTCCGATCCTCGAAGACGAGCTTTTTCATGGCCGCCAGGGAGTCGATGGCCGTGGCAAAGCCCAGGGTGTCGATGTACCCCAGGTAAAGAGCCCCCTCGATCGGGCCTGCATGCATGTCCCTGGCCGCTTTCATGCTGAGGTCGTGGAGCATGGAGGACATGGGCGCCGCGATGAACCGCCCTTTCAGGGTGTCCGCCACGTATTGCTGCACGAAGGCGTGCTTCATCACATTTTCGAGCTGGCGGCAGAAGGCCTGCCAGAGGTCCTGGTAAGTGGCGAACGTTCGCGGGTCTCCTGTTTCGACGCCCACAAGGCGGTCGCCGAAAGCCTTGATCCTGCCGTTTCGGAGCGTCATTTCCACGACCGCGCCGAGGTTCACCCAGGCGCAGCCCGTTGTGACCGCGTCCCGGTTGATCATCTTGGCTTCCGTGCACCCGCAGATGCAGTAGTCGTTGGCTTCTTCCACTGTGGCGCCCTTGGCCAAGAGCAGAGGGATGATCTCTTCGTCGAAAAAGAGCTTCGGGAAGCCGGTGCCCTCCTTGATCGTCTCGGCCACGGCGTGGAGGAAGCGTTCGGGCGTGGCCGAGTGGATCCGGGCCGCCAGGTCCGGGTAGTTGAGCGGAAATTCCCTCTTGGATTCGAGCAGCAGGTACGAGAGCTCGTTCGTGGCGTCCTTGCCGTCCTTGTCCACGCCGCCGATCGTTGTGGCCTCCCAGTGGGCGTATCCGTCCGTGAAGGACAGGTTGCCCGGCGTGGTGTAGATTTCCACGTTCCGGGCCATGCCGATCCAGAGGCACTCCAGCAGCTCCAGGGCCTCATCCTTGGTCAGGCGGCCCTCGGCCACGTCCTTTGCGTAGTATGGGTAAAGATACTGGTCGATCCGGCCGTTTCCGACCGTGCCGCCGATACGCTGTTCGAGCCTGGAGACGGTCTGGATGAACCACTGGGACTGGACGGCCTCACGGAAGGTTCGGGCCGGGTTCTCCGGAACCCATTCGCACACCCGGGCGATCTCCAGAAGTTCTTCTTTGCGTTTCTGGCTGGATTCCCTTTCAGCCAGAGACCGGGCCTTCTGGGCGTACCGTCTGGCGAACCTTACGATGGCGTCGCAGACCAGGATCACGGCCCGGTAATAGGGTTCTTTCTCCACCCGTGCCTTGGGATCCAGCGGATCCAGGGCGGCCAGCCGCTCGGCCGCTTCCTCCCGGATGCCCCGGATGCCGCGTTTCAGGACCTTTTCGTAGTCGTGATTCCAGGCCAGGCTCGAGCGGGCCGTGGCCGTCGGGGTCAGGATGAAGTAGCATTCCACGAGGCTGCGCGTGTCCTCCGGCAGGGCGTTCACGAAGGCCGTGTGATACTGCCGGCCCTCCCAGTACGGCCTCAGCTCCTCGTTGATGATTCGGACGTCTTCTTCTGTGAGCACGAGCGGGTCGCCCGGCTTGCTCGGCTGGACCTGCTGGGAGAAAAACTTTTCTTCCAGCTCCGGGAAAAAGATCGCATAGCGGCCCGCAGGGCCGGCGCTGCCCACCACCAGTTCGTCGGGGCCGATCTCGACGGAGACGTTGTCCAGGATGTGGGCCAGGGCCTTGCCCCAGCGCAAGACCATAGGCTGTCCCTCGGTCTGCCGGAAGGATTCGGTCAGAAGGCGGGCCCGTTCCAGATTGATCCGGATGGGCTTGTCCCGGAACCCTTCGAGCATGCGGTGGATCCGGGCTCTCTTGCGCTGCGCTTGCTCGCTTACCAGGCCGATGGGTCTCCCTTGCAGGATTCGCTCTTCCTGGGGCGACAGAACCGGAACCGTTGCGGCTGCTTGTGCCATGGTCAAGACCTCCCTGGGTCGGTTTCGAAGGCGCCCTTGCCGGGGCTTTCTGCGCTCTCGGCAGGGCCGGCCTTGGTTTTTCGTCTTTGGGCTGGCGGCTGCCGGCCGTCCAGGTTCTGGACGAATTCCAGGTAGACATCCAGACACTGATCAAGGTGCTCCTCGAGGCTCACGTCGAACTCGTCGCCGTAATACTCGTGCAGAAGCATCATGCCCATGACCTGGGCGAAAAACAGGTTCGATGCGTCTTTGTACCGGATGGGCCGGACTTCGCCCTTGCGGATTCCTTCCTGGTAGGCTTCCCGGAAGATGTTCTCGAGGCGCCTTCGTTTTTCGTTGAGCCGGATCTTCCAGTCCTCAGAAAGGCGCGGCTGGACCTGGTGGCGCTGAATGAAATAGAGCTCGAAGAACCCGGGCTTCTCGCGGATCATGCGCCGGATCTCTCCGAGAAAAGCTCTGATCTTTTCCGCAGTGGAGGCCTTTCCCGTCGTGGCTTGCGCAACCCTGTCGGCGAGAAGGTCCGTGTAGCGCTCGAGAATGGAAGCGTACATGTCCTCCTTGCTGCGGAAATACTGGTAGAGGGCGGTTCGGCTGAAATCGGCCTGGCGGGCGATGTCGTCTACTGTTGTAGAAGCGTAACCTTTGTCCACGAACAGCCTTTCGGCCTGTTCGAGGATCCGTTCGATCCTGGCCTGTCTTTCCCGGGCAATTCGGTCACGGGAGGACACAGGGTAAAGGCTCCTGACACTGTGTCAGAATATCGTCACAGCGTCAGATTACTTGAAGATGCCGGCTTGTGTCAACGAAATTCTTAAGCCCCCCTTTGAGGCAGCCAGGCCCGGCCGCTGATGAGCTTCGAGGATGTTCGGTTCATGGGAGCTTCTCCTGCGAAATGGTGTCGAGGGCGTCTCCCGAAACGTTCAGAATCGACAGGACCTGTCCGAAGTCGGCCGCCTGCAGGAGTTTTTGGGTGGTCCGGCCGTCGTGGAACTTCTTTGTGATGTCCGCAAAGATGAGAAGGGCCGCGCCGTCGTCCTGCCTGGGAACGAGGACCAGAAACACCGCGTGGGCCGCCTCGCCGTCCGGAGCGTCGAAATCGATTCCGGAGGGAGAAAGCCCGAGGGCGACGAGCGGCCGCGCCAGGTTGTCCATTCGGGCGTGAGGTACGGCCACTCCGTTTCCCAGGCCGGTCGGCAGAATCCGCTCCCGGGCTGTTACGGCCGCCTCCACAGCCTCGGGTGCAAGGCCGGCCGTGGCCGCTGCGATTTCCGAAAGCTCCCGGATGGCCTCCCAGCGGTCCCCGGCCTGCAGACGGCCACAGAAGGCCTGACGGCTCATATACTGGACAAAACGGGGCAGGACTCTCTGTCGGAGAACCGCCTGAATCGCGGGCCCGCTCGCCATCGACGTCAGCAGGGCCACGATCACGAGAGAGACGAACAGCCTCTGGCTGATCACTCCATACTGGAGTGCCACCAGACCCAGAATGATCTCCATGGCGCCGCGTCCGTTCAGGGCAAAGCTGATCGCCCAGGCCTCCCTATTTGGGACTTTGGTCCATCGAGCTCCGACTCTGCACCCCACGATCTTGCCCACGCTTGCGATCAGGAGTACGACAAAGGTCAAGAAGGGGTCGAAATGCTCGACGAAGTTCACTTGGAGGCCGATCGTTGCAAAGAACAGGGGCGCGAAGAAAAAAGACACAAACTGGCGGATGGTTTCCCGCGTGTGCTCCCGCAAATGGACCGAGTCTCCCAGCGAAATCCCCAAAAGGAAGGAACCGAAAAGGGCATGGACTCCGAACCATTCGGCGCAGGCCCCGCAGACCAGGGCAAAGGCAAGGGTAAAACCCAGAACGCCTCCTGGGCCGCCCGCTCTGGCTTGAAGCCAAGGAAGGAGTCTGTCGAGCAGCCATCTCCCGGCTGTGACAAGAACAATCGCGAAGCCTAGAGCGAAACAGGCTCCTTGAATGCCACTGAAGCCGAATCCTCCTGGGACGGCGATCATACCGATGGTCATCGAAAAGACCGTCCAGCCCACCAGGTCGTTCAGGACTGCAGAAGTAACGACGATCATTCCAAGTTCACTTCGGTACAGATTGAGGTCCATGAGGGTCTTGGCAATGACGGGCAAGGCCGAGATGGAAAGGGCGGTTCCAAGAAACAGCGCAAAGACGACCGGATCGGCAAGTTCGCCTATGCCGAAGAGGTCCGGGAAGGTCCAGGCAGAGAAGAAACCCAGGCAAAAAGGGGAGAGAATCCCTGAGAGACCGACTCCAAGAGCGGCTTTGCCCTGGCGCCAGACCGTGGAGAGTTCCACTTCGATGCCCGCAACGAGGAGGAACAGGACCAAAGAGAGAGTGGCCAGGCCGTGAAGGACAAGGGCGTTGGCGCCGTTCGGCGGAAACAGAAAGGAAGACAAACTCGGCGCAAGGGCTCCCAGTAAGGTAGGCCCCAGAAGGACACCGGCCGCGATCTCGCCCACCACTGCAGGCTGGCGCAGGGACTTTGCGAACTCGCCAAGGACCCGGGCCGCTCCGAGAAGAAGCCCCAGGCCGAGGAACATGACGACAATTTCCCGCGGGGTCAGAATAGCCATGGTTCTTTCTTTTCGTTTTGAACAGGATACAATTTTGAGGCGGTCGGCGCCAGAAGCGTCTCAGGGTGCGGGGCCCAGCCCGGAGAGCTGGGAGTGTTGGGGCGATGAAGAAGGTTGAAAAGGCCGCGAGGCTCGAGGCGGAAACTGTCCGGGGTTCCCCGGGGCCTGCGAAAAGGCTGTTCTTCTGGCTCGGTCTGGTCCTGTTTTGTGCGTTCCTCCTTTTGCCCGCGCCTTCGGGCATGGAGCCCGCCGCAAAGAGGCTCTTGGGGGTGGCCGCGCTCATGTCCTGCTGGTGGCTGGGAGAGGTGGTGCACCTGGCTGCTGTGGCCCTGATCCCTCTGGTTCTGTTTCCGCTGCTGGATGTTCTGGGAATGGAGGAAACAGCTGCGTCCTACGCGGATCAGACGATTTTTCTGTTTCTGGGAGGCCTGTTCATTGCCGCGGCCTCGCAGAGATGGGGACTTCACAGGCGCATGGCCCTCAACGTGCTGTGTGTTCTGGGCGCGCGTCCCAGGGGGCTTGTCCTCGGGTTTATGGCGGCCACGGCCGTGGTCTCGATGTGGGTGTCCAACACGGCGACGGCCGTGATGATGTTTCCGATCGGTCTTTCGGTCCTTCTTTGCGTGATCGGGAAGAGGCCTGAGGAACTCCGGCAGGCCCGGGGCGAGGAAAGAAACTTCTCGGTAGCCCTCATGCTGGGGATCGCTTATGGGGCCAGTATCGGAGGCATGGCAACGCTCGTCGGGTCTCCGCCCAACCTCGTGCTGGCAGGCCAACTCCGAAAGCTTTTCCCCGATGCGCCCGAAATCGGCTTTGCCCGGTGGATGAGCATAGGGCTGCCGCTCTCCCTGCTGTTTCTGGCAGCGGCGTGGGTTTGCCTCTGCTGGATTCTTTTTCCGGTCAGGCGGCTCGGAACAGAACGGGGCAGGGACCTTCTTCGCAAGGAGCGGGAACAACTCGGCCCCATGAGCCGAGGAGAGGCCTGGACTCTGGCAGCTTTTCTCGTCGCCGTTCTTCTGTGGCTCACCCGGGAGCCGCTCCCCTTGGGCGGACTGCGGTTCCCCGGGTGGGTCGGCCTTCTGCCCTGGGCGTCTTCGGTGCGGGATTCCACGGTGGCCATGGCGGTCTCACTGGCTCTTTTTTGGGTGCCCGTTGATCGCAGCCGGGGTGTCTATGTGCTCAATTGGGAGTGGGCCTCCAAGATTCCCTGGGACGTGCTCCTGCTTTTCGGGGGCGGATTCGCCCTGGCCGGCGCTTTCAGGGCGACCGGCCTTTCGGGCTGGTTCGCCGCAAGGCTCGAGGGACTTGAAGGACTGCCCCCGGTCACGATGGTGCTTGCAGTCTGCCTGCTTATGACCCTGCTGACCGAGCTTACTTCCAACACGGCCACCACAGCGGTCATGCTCCCTGTCCTGGCAGCTACCGCCGCGAAAATGCACGTGAACCCTCTCTTGCTCATGGTTCCCGCCACTTTCAGCGCCTCCTGCGCTTTCATGCTGCCCGTGGCAACGCCGCCGAACGCTGTGGTGTTCGCAAGTGGCTGCCTCGACGTGGCGACCATGGCCAGGGCAGGCCTGCTTCTCAACCTAGTCGGCCTTGTTCTGATCCCTTTTGTCCTGTTCGCCGCCGGGTTCGATCTCCTCCAGGTGTCCACAACCACGATGCCGGGCTGGGCCGCGCCCTGAGCCCGACCCCGAATCAGGTCGGGCCGCCGATTCTTTCAAGGATTTTTACAACTCGTAAGAAATTGCGACAGGGGCTCGCCCCCGCTCGAGTGGTCCCGGCATGGGGACGACATCAGAAAGAATTGGATTTTCAAATGTATAGCCTGTCTCTGGAGGAGGAATTCCCTCCTGGCATGTCCCTTGCTCCACAGCAGACGCGTCCGGGTGTGATTTGCGTCGTCCGGATCCGACACAAAAAGGAGACGTCGAAGGAAACGGAGGGAGATCGATGCTTACGGGGTCCATGGGCTACGGGAACACTGCAGAAAGGCTTCGGACGGACGACCGACAAGGGGAGGAAATCCTTTTCTTGGCTCAGGAATGGAGGAAAACCAACCATTTTCAGCAGTTCCTCCGTCAGGAACTCACCAGGGCCCGGACCGAGGCCGAAAAAGAGGTGGTCCGCGCAGAGCTGGCTGTCGTGAACCGGAGGCTCGTGCTGTTGAAAGATCGGTTGAACGAAGTCATAGGGCCTGCCGAGAGGTCTCCGGCCGCAGGCCAGGAAGGGCAAACCCTCGCCCTCCAGTAGACAAGCTTGAGACGTGGAGCACGGCCGTCCTGTCCCGGGATGAAGGGCTTCACTGGAAAAAGGGATTCCGCAGTCTTTCCTCTCCGATTCGAGAAGGAGGTCCGTGTCCGGGATAGACGCGAACCTCGTTGCCCAGGACAAAGAGCTTTTCCCTCACGGACCGGATCAGACTCTCGTAGCTGCCGCCCGCCAGGTCAGTTCTCCCGATGGAGCCAGCGAAAAGGGTATCGCCAGTGAAGACAGCGCCCGGACTGAACAGGCAGACTCCCCCAGGGGTGTGGCCGGGCGTGTGGATCACCCGCAGGCAGTAGGTTCCGAATTTCACCTCGCTTCCTTCCTCGAGAAATCCGTCCGGCTTTTCCTGCAGAGCGGGAGCGTCGAGCCGATGAATCAGCAGGGGCGCGCCCGTGATCTTTCGCAGCTCGGCGTTTGCGCCCGTGTGGTCCCAGTGGCCGTGGGTGTTCAGGATCCACCTCACCCGGAGGTTTTTTTTCGCCAGTTCGGAGGCGATGCGAAGGGCGTCTCCGCCCGGATCGATGACAGCCGCCTCGAGGGTCTTCTTGCAACCCACGATGTAGCAATTCGCCCCGAGTGGGCCCACCATCAACCGCGTGATCATGGCCAGGGCTCCTCTCCTTGCTTTGTTCCCTTTTGACAGCCTCCTGAGGTGAAAGGTCGCATGGAGAAACCCTCTTACCTTCGACCCCTTGCTCGGGCGCATCGACGGTGCGTGTTTCTCTGGATCACGGTTCGGTCGCGGCCAGCGTGCGGACAGAAGCGGCCTTCAGGAGCGGCCGCTGGCCCTGGTCGGGTCAGGCCCCTCGACCCGGGGGCTTCTCTTCTGCCGTGGGCAGGAGAATCGTGAAGGTCGTGCCCTGACCCGGCGCACTTTGGACCCGGATCTGACCTCCACTCTGCCTGACGGTCCCGAAGACCATGGGGAGGCCGAGTCCGGTCCCACGGCCGCTCTCCTTCGTGGTGAAGAAAGGCTCGAAGATGCGTTTGCAGACTTCGGGCGACATGCCGATGCCGGTGTCGCGCGCGGAAAGAACCACGTATGGGCCTGGCGGCAGATCCTGCTGGATGCTTTCTGCGCCGAGACTGACAGTGGTTTCGGAAACTTCCAGCGTGAACGTTCCGCCCGAGGGCATGGCGTCACGCGCATTGATGGCAAGGTTTAGGATCGCCTGCTCCCACAGGGCACGATCGATTTTTACCCGTGCCGGAGATGGGGCGGGGAGGACGAGAACCTGGATCCCCTCGCCCAGGACGCGGCTTAACAACCCGTGAAGGCCCGTTAGGACCTCGTTCAGGTCCACAATCTTCGGGTCCAGGGGCTGACGCCGGCTGAAAGTCAGGAGTTGTCGGGTCAGGACTGCGGCCCGCTCGCCGGCCCGGCGGATTTCCTCGATGGCCGCGCGCAACGGGTCGTTCCGTTCCGTTTGGGCAAGGCAGAGGTCGGCGTAACCGTTGATCACCGTCAGGAAGTTGTTGAAGTCGTGGGCGATCCCGCTGGCCATCCTTCCGAGGGCTTCCATTTTCTGGGCCTGGCGGAACTGTTCTGCCAGGAGCTGCTTTTCCTGGGCCGTGCGCTCCCGCTCCAGGGCGCCTGCGATCACGTCGGCCTGGACCGCAAGAAGTCTTTGTTCTTCTCGGTTCCACAGTCCCTGATACCGCGGGTTTCTTAAGGCGATCACGCCGTTCGCCCGGCCGCCCATCCGCAGCGGCAGCGCAAGGAGCGAGCGCACGTCCAGGCTTCGCAGCCGCTCGGCCGCCAGGGGACCCGCGGCGGCCACGAAAGACAGGTCTTTCAGACACACGGCCTCTCCCCGGTCCAGGCGCTCCTTCCACGGACAGGCCATGAGAAATTCCAGGCCCTCTGCGCCATGGGTCCAAGCGCCTTCGCCCCACCCATCGGCCCATTCCAGTCTTTGGGCGTCTTCCCCGAAGAGAGCAAGAGCGGCACAATCGGCCTCGGCCAGGAGGCACAGGTCTTTCAGGGCAGCCCGGATTGCGGCAGCCGTGTCGGTGGAGGAAACGAATCTTGCGCAAATCGTGGATAGCTGTTTTTCAATCCGGAGCATCCGCTTCAGCGCATCTTCTGCGTTCTTTTTCTCGGTGATGTCCACGATGGCGCCGACCAAGCTCTCCAAGTGGCCCTGAGGGTCTCGGATGGCTCCTACAGAGGCGTCGACCCAGACCACGGAACCGTCTTTGTGGATGTAGCGTTTCTCCAGACGGTATGAGTGCTCCCTGCCTTCACGGACCGCCCGTATCCTTTCCAGGGTTTTCAGTCGATCCTCGGGATGGGTCACGTCCGTGATCTTTTTGGAGAACAACTCTTCTTCTCGGTGCCCGATGATTTCCTCGAAGCGGCGGTTGAATCGAATCCAGCGGCCCTGCGAATCGGCTATGGCGATGCCGACCGCGGCGTTTTCGAAAACGGCCCTGAAGAGCGCCTCGCTCGCGCGGAGAGCGTCTTCAGCCTCCTTGCGCTTCGTGATGTCCCTTGCCACGTGCACCGTACCCTCGACGCGGCCGTCTTTGCCCAGTAGGGGCGTGGTGGTCACCAGGAACCAGCCGTTCGCCTTGTCCTCGCGTACCTCTGCCCGGTGTTCGCTGCCGTCCTGCAGCGCCAGGACGTGGGGGCACCAGGCAGGCGGCCGTGAAAGGCCGTGCACGACCTCGTAACATGGCCTGCCCACAAGTTCCTTGAAGGGCAGTTGGAGGCGCTGGGCCGCCGCGCGGTTGGCCCGCCGAATTCTGTGGTGACGGTCCAGAATGAAGATCAGGTCCGGAATCGCGTCGAAGGTGCGTTCCCATTCTGCCCTTGCGACCCTGACCTTGGTGAGGTGCTCCCTTAGAGCCGTTAGGGCTGGTAGTTCGTGGACCTCGTCCTTGGGTCTGGACGCTTCCGGCAAACCCATGTCTTTGCCCTCCCATAGGGCCTGCCCGGACCCGAAGGATCTACGGACGACCTTCGCAGGTCGGGTTTTCGCTTCCTCCCACAATCTCAAATCGGCGAAATGGCGTGTTGCCTTTAATGGGTTTGCTTTCAAAAAATTGCCCCGCTGCTTGGCAGGGCCTCTTGCAAGAATTCGGCTCTTCCTGTATAGTAACGCCCTTCACCCCCGTTGCGCTCAAGATCGACTATGGTACTTGACTGGTTGAGCATTGCGATCCTCTCGGCCCTGGCTGGCGGTCTCGCCCTGGCTGGCGGCCCCCTTCTGCTGGCGTTGCTCCTCGCTCCGAAGAGCAAGGGCAGGGCCCTCAAGGACCCTTATGAGTGCGGCATGGAGCCTCATGGCTCGGCCTGGGTCCGCTTTGGAGTTAATTACTACTTCTATGCTCTTATCTTCCTCGCTTTTGACGTGGACGTTCTCTACTTATTTCCCGTGGCCGTTTACTACCCTTCGGCCGAAGGATTGGGCGCTTTCTTTGCTGTCGCGGTTTTCCTGGCGGTTCTGGGGCTTGCGGTCCTGTATTTCTGGCGCAAAGGAGTGTTCTCATGGCCCCGGCGGATCCGGGTGTAGTTCCGGCCGTTGCGGAACAGACCCCTCCTTTCGTGAACATCCGGCTGGCCAACCAGTTCCTGGACGTTTGCAGAGCCATGTCCCTGTGGCCTCTCACGTTCGGCCTGGCCTGCTGCGCCATCGAGATGATGGCCGTGGGCATGGCCCGGTTCGACATTTCCCGGTTCGGGGCCGAGGTCTTTCGTCCCTCCCCCCGGCAGTCGGACCTCATGATCGTGGCCGGAACGGTCTCCCGGAAGCTGGCCCCGGCCGTGGTGAGGCTCTATGAGCAGATGCCCGCGCCCAAGTGGGTCATCGCCTTGGGCAACTGCGCGATTTCCGGCGGGCCCTTTTACTTCGAGGGGCAGTACGGGATTATCGAGGGGGTGGACAAGATCATCCCGGTTGACGTTTATGTGCCCGGGTGCCCGCCGAGACCGGAGGGCTTGCTCGAGGGCCTGTTCAAGCTCCAGGAAAAGATCACGGGCCGTCGCTGGTGGCCCAGGCCCGCCGCCAAGTAAGGTTCGGCTAGGGCACAGTCTTTGGAAGGAAGGGCAAGGGGCGTGCACTTCGACTGGGTCGACAGGCTCGATGCCGAGCGCAAAACCGATACGGATTACGGCAAGACCGGTTCCTACCGAGAGGTGTTCCTCCGCACGGACCAGCTCGAGGCTGCGGCGCAGAGCGCCTGGGACGAGGGGTATTTCCTGGAGGACGTCTCTGTCGTGGACGTGCAGGAAGGGTTTCTCGTGGTCTACCATTTCGATTCCTGGGAGCGGCCTGGCAGGGTGACGTTTAAGGTGCTCGTTCCTCACGACAACCCGCGGGTCCCCACGATTTCTGGCATCCATTCCGGGGCGGCTTGGCATGAGCGGGAGAGTTTTGACTTTTTCGGGGTTATCTTCGAGGGGCATCCGGACTTGAAGCCCCTGCTCCTGCCTGAGGACCTGGGATTCCATCCCCTCGTGAAAAAGCCCGAGGATCGGGCGCCCCTGCAGGGCCTTGCGGCTGTGGCTGGAGATTCCAAAGAGGCGAAAGAAGCGAAAGAGGCGGAGGCCGTCAAGGCTCCATGAGACCCGAAGAAGCCTTCCGAACCCTTTCCGGGGACTTTTACACTCGGTCGCTTCAGCCCGGACCGACCGAGGACACCCTCATTTTGAACATGGGGCCTCAGCATCCGTCCACGCACGGCGTGCTCCGGATCGTGCTGGAGCTGGACGGAGAATACATCGTACGGGCCGAGCCGGTCCTGGGGTACATCCACCGGATGCACGAAAAGATGGGCGAGGTGAAGACCTTCGCCCAGTACCTGCCCAACATGGGCCGGGTGGACTATCTGCACGCCCTGGCCTGGAACTGGGCTTACGTGGGAGCCGTGGAAAAGCTTTGCGGAATCGAAGTCTCGGAACGGGCCGAGTACATTCGAGTGATCACGGCCGAAATGAACCGCATCAGCTCCCATTTCGTCTGGTGGGGCGCCTACCTGCTCGATCTCGGCGCTTTCACGCCCATCATGTACGCCTTCGACGACCGGGAGTGGCTCCTGGATCTCCTGCAGATCGTGACAGGCTCGAGGCTCACTTACTGTTACTTCCGCTTCGGCGGCGTCAGCGACGACGTCACGCCCGAGTTTGTGGAAGGCACGTTCCGGTGGTGCGAGCGGATGCGGAGCCGCCTGCCCATGTACAAGGCTCTGGTCACGGACAACATCATCCTGCGAAAGCGCTGCGAGGAGATCGGGCCGATCGACCTCGACATGGCCCGCCGGTACGGCGCGACCGGGCCGGTCTTGAGGGGATCCGGGGTCGCCTACGATGTTCGCCGCGCCGAGCCCTACTCGGTTTACGATCGCTTCCATTTCGAGATCCCTGTGGGCAAGGCCGGCGGAGACGCCATGGACCGGTACCTCGTTCGCATGGCCGAGATGGAACAGAGCCTGAACATCATCGAGCAGGCTTTGCGGAGGCTGCCGCCAGGGCCGGTCATGCACGAGAAGGCCCCCAAACGGCTCAAGGCGCCCAAGGGCGAGGCGTACTTCGCAGTGGAGGGCGCCCGGGGAAAGATTGGCGTCCATCTGGTCAGCGACGGCGGGAAAAACCCTTACCGCGTGAAGCTCCGGGCGCCGGGGTTCAGCAACCTAAGCCTCTTTTCCGAGCTGGCCAAGGGTGTGCTGCTGGCGGACGCTGTTTCGATCCTGGGAAGCCTTGACCTCGTGATCCCGGAGATCGACCGATGAACGTACTCGGGATTCACATCGCGGTCGAACTCATCCAGATCGTCGTGGCGGTCGTGGCCTTCCTGGCCTTCATCGGCGTCAACGTGCTCGTTCTCGTGCTCATGGAACGGAAAGTGGCGGGCCGGTTCCAGAGGCGGCCGGGACCCTACGAGGTCGGGCCCCACGGCTCTCTCCAGACGCTCGCCGACGCGGTGAAAATGATGGCCAAGGAGCTTCACACGCCGCGGGGCGCGGACAAAGTCCTTTTCTGGGCCGCGCCCATCGTGACCTTCGCGCCGGTGGTGGTCTCCTTCATGCCCCTTCCCTTTGGGCCCAAGTACCTCACGGGCTGGGAAGTGAACCTTGGGGTGGTGCTGATCCTGGCTTTCTCGAGCCTGGGGGTTTTCGGCATCTGCCTGGCTGGCTGGAGTTCGAACAACAAGTGGTCCCTCATTGGCGCGGCCCGGGCCGTGGCCCAGTCCGTGGCCTATGAGATTCCTCTTCTTCTTTCGGTCCTGGCCATCGCCTTCCAGGTGGGCTCCTTGAATCTCACCGAGATCACGGCCGGCCAAGGCTCCTGGCCCTGGCAATGGAACGTCGCGGTGCAGCCTCTGGCCTTTTTTATTTTCGTGGTGAGCATGCTCGGCGAGACCAACCGGGCGCCTTTCGATCTGCCCGAGGCGGAAAGCGAGCTTACGGCTGGCTTCCACACCGAGTACTCCGGCATGGGGTTCGGTTTGTTTTTCATGGCCGAGTACGCAGCCATGGTCGTGGTTTGCTCGGTGGGCACGGTCCTGTTTCTCGGCGGCTGGAAGGGGCCTGTGTTTGACGGACCCTGGTGGTTCCTGGCCAAAGTTTACGGGCTTCTTTTCGTCATGATGTGGTTCCGGTGGACCTTTCCCCGGGTGCGGTTCGACCAGCTTTTGAACATCAACTGGAAGTGGCTGACGCCTTTGGCGCTCCTCAACCTGCTGGCCGTGGCGTTTCTCGTGAAAGTGGTCTAAGGCAGGGCTCGTTTATGGTGACAGGATCGGACGGCAAGGAGCACGCGGAACTCGGCAAGAGTCCTTCCCCAGGTCTGTTCCGGGAGATCCGCAAGGCTCTCGAGGGGCTCTGGAGCCTCGTGGTCGGGCTCGGCGTGACCGGAAACCAATTCTACCGTCCGTCCGTCACGGTCCATTACCCCCGGCAGACCGTGGACAACCTGAGCACGTACCGCGGGCCCGTGGAACTTGTGCCTTCGGACAAGGATCCGGGCACCTCCAAGTGCATTCTTTGCGGCATGTGCGTCCAGACCTGTCCTTCGGGGTGCATCGAGATCGAGTCCCACCAGGAGGAGGAGCCGGACGCGCCGGAGGCCGAGGGCAAGGCCGCGGCTGCTGGAGGCGAAGGAGCGGAGGGGGAGAAGAAGGCGCCTCCCAAGAAAAAGAAAAAAATTAAGGTGATGGACAAGTACCTCCTCAAGTTCCACCTGTGCAGCCTCTGCGGGCAGTGCGTGCAGGTCTGCCCGGTGAGCGCCCTCAGGTTCTCCCGTGAAGTGTACCTGGCGGGCACGAGCCGATCGGACTTCGAGTTCGACCTGCTGGCCCGGATGCGGGCGCAGCGAAGGGGCGGCACAGGTTCGAACCCGGGAAGAGGCGGGAGTGCGTGATGGAGAAGCTCGCCGTGCTGGCCTTCTTGGCCTACGGGCTCACTGTTGTGGCCGGCGCTCTCATCGCCGTGCTGGCCCGGAGCCTGGTGCGCGCTCTCGCCGGTCTCATCCTCGCCCTATTCGGCGTGGCCGGCCTGTATCTCCTTCTGTCTTCGCCGTTTCTGGCGTTCATGCAGATCCTGATTTACGTCGGGGCCGTGGGCGTGATCGTGTTTTTCGCCATCATGCTTACCCGGCCCCCGGCCGGAGCCGAGGAATGGACTCCGAGGCCGGCAGGCCGGATCGTGCTGGCCCTGGTGAGCGGAGCGACTCCGGCCGTGCTCTTGGGCTGGGCCTGCTGGACTTACAGGCCCGAGGCGTCGAGCACGCCGGCCTCGGTGGAGGTGACGAGGCTGGGGGAGGTTCTGCTGGGGCCGTATGTGCTGGCCTTTGAACTCATTTCGGTCGTGCTCTTTGTGGCGATGGCCGGGGCCGTGCTTTTGGGGTTCGAAAGGAGGCGGGAGAGATGAGCGCCTGGAATCTTGTCCAGGAGAATCCTCTGCTCCTCTACCAGTGCGTGGCCCTGGTTCTTCTGGCGATCGGATTCTTCGGCGTCGTGTGGCGCAGGAGTCTGGTGGGCATGCTGATCGGCGTGGAGCTCATGCTGAACGGAGCCGGCCTGAGCATCGTGGCGGCCGGCCAGCTCACCCAGGCCGACGCTGCCAAGGCGCAACTGGCCGCCCTGCTCGTCATGGGGCTGGCGGCTGCAGAGGCAACCCTGGTCCTGGCGATCGCCCTCGTCGTGGCCAGGCGGTTCGGTCACGTGGAAGCGGACAATCTTTCGGAATTGAGAGGCTAGGGTGCTGGAGAGCGCTCGAATCCTGCTGCCGATTCTGGCGAGCGGCCTCGCGCCGCCCGCGATTTACCTGGCCCGGCGCAACATCAACCACCGGGAAGCGGTTTCCTTTGTCTGCTCGGCCCTGACCTGCCTGGCCGTTCTGTGGCTGGTCCCGGACGTGCTCCGGGGGGAGATTCCCACCCTGACGGTCTTCACCCTCTACCCGGGCGTGCACGTGAAGTTCGCGGCCGACGGGCTTTCCATTCTCTTCGCCTTTGTCTCCTCCTTTCTGTGGATTTTCGCGACGAGCTACAACATCGGCTACATGCGGTCTCTCAACGAGCACGCCCAGAACCGTTACTACTTCTGCTTCGCCGTGGCGATCTTCGGGGCTCAGGGCGTCTCCTTCGCTGGCAACGTATTCACGCTTTACCTCTTCTACGAGATCATCACGATCTTTACTTACCCTCTCGTCGCTCACCATCAGGACGAGGAAGGCTACGAAGGGGGCCGCAAGTACCTCGTGTACCTTATGGGCACCTCGAAGCTCTTCCTGCTGCCGGCCATGGTGCTCACCTACGTGTTGTGCGGCACGCTGGACTTCCATGTGGGCGATGTCCTCAAGGGGATGTTCCCGGCTGACGCGAACCCGACGCTCGTGACCGTAACCTATGTGCTCTTCATCGCCGGCCTGGCCAAGGCGGCCATCATGCCCCTGCACAACTGGCTGCCCTCGGCCATGGTGGCCCCTACGCCGGTTTCGGCCCTGTTGCACGCCGTGGCCGTCGTGAAAGCGGGCGTCTTTTGCATCTGCCGGGTGATCCTGTCCGGCTTCGGCCTCGATCTCATGGGGAAGCTCGGCCTGGGCCTGCCCACGGCTTACGTGGCGGCCTTCACGATCGTGGCGGCCTCCCTCATCGCCCTGACCAAGGACGACCTCAAGGCGCGCCTTGCCTACTCCACGGTGAGCCAGCTCTCTTACGTCGTCATCGGCGTGGCCCTGCTCACGCCTTCGGCCGTGGAGGGCGGCATGGCCCACATCGTGCACCACGCCTTTTCCAAGATCACCCTGTTCTTCGCGGCCGGGGCGATCTATGTGGCCAGCCACACGAAGAAGATCAGTCTCATGTCCGGCCTGGGCCGGCGCATGCCGTGGACCTTCGGCGCCTTCGCGCTGGCCTCCCTTTCGATGATCGGCGTGCCGCCTGTCTGCGGCTTCGTCTCTAAGTGGTACCTCGTCAACGGAACGCTCCAGGCGGAACAGATGGTCCTGCTGTGCGCCCTTCTGGCCAGCACGATCCTGAACGCCGCGTATTTCACGCCGATCGTGTACAAGGCCTTTTTCGAAGCGCCGCTGCCCGAGGTTGAACACCATGTCCACGGAGAGGCGCCCCTGACCATGGTCGTGCCCCTGTGCCTGACGGCCGTGATCTCGGTGGCGATCGGAATCTACACCAAGCCAGTCTTTACAGTGATCGAGGTCTTTGTGAGAGGGTTCTGAACCGGTGAGTCTCGAATCGGCGAACGCAAGACTCGGAGCGTTCCTGCGCAGGCAGATCGCGGCCCGCTCGGCCTGGCTCAAGGCTTTTCTGGCGTTTCTGGCCCTGCTGGTGGCGACGAACGTGTTTCTCGTGCGGCCCGCCCACGAGGCGGCCGGGCCGGCCCATCCGGCCGGGGCGATGCACGGGGAGGCCGAGGACCATCCCGGGACCGCCGGCCACGGCGAGGCCCAAGGCGATCATCAGGAGATGACCGCAGAGGCGCCTGAAGCGGTTCACGGAGAGGCAGGACCCACGGAAGAGGTCGCCGGCACCGAGGAAGCGCACGGAGCGCCGCCGGCCGCAGCTACGGTCGAACCCGTGGAAAAGATCGCCGGGGTGGATCTCCAGTTTTATCCCCAGGGAACCCACGAATACGGGCTCACCCGGCGGGTCGGGGCGACAGCGGTCGGCCGGGCGGTGCTTGCGGCCTTTCACTATATCCACGAGGCCGAGGCCCTGCCGGCCTTCTGGGCCCTTTTCGGCGTGTTTTTCGCCTGGGTTCTGGTCCGTCTGAGCAAGGGCGCCGCCCACACGTTCCTGGGCAAGTCAGAGGACTTCTATGATCGATAACGGGTTCGTCCATCCGGCCTTGTACTTCCTGGCCCTTGCCTTTGTGCTGCCTTTTCTTCGTGGCGAGGGCTGGAAGTGGCTCCTGCCCGTGCCGGCCCTTCTGGCGATCTGGTCGGTCGTCCACATGAAGAGCGGCACCTACGGGGTCGTGAACTACCTGGGCCTCGAGCTTACCTTGGGCCGGGTCGACCCCCTTTCCATCGTTTTCGCCCACGTCTTCGCCATCCAGGCCGGCATCGGCTTCATTTACGCCCTGCACGTGCGGGACAAGGCCCAGCACGCCGCCGCGGCTCTTTACGTGGCCGGCTCTTTCGGATGCACCTTCGCGGGCGACTACGTGACGCTTTTCGTCTTCTGGGAACTCATGAGCGTGGCCTCCACGTTCCTCGTCTGGCTCAACCGCAACCCAGCGTCCACCCGGGCGGGCTTCCGATACTTCCTTTTCCACACCTTGGGGGGCTTGGCGCTGCTCGCCGGACTCTTGCTGCGGTACAAAGCCGTCGGAAACTTCGCCTTCGGGCCGGTCGCCGAGAGTTCGGCCCGTCTGTACGACTACCTGGTGCTTCTCGGGTTCTGCGTGAACGCGGCTGTGGTGCCCTTGCACGCCTGGCTGCCCGACGCCTATCCCGAGGCAACGGTGACCGGCGCGGTCTTCATGAGCGCCTTCACCACCAAGACCGCTGTGTATGTGCTCGCCAGGGGCTTCGCGGGCTACGAAGTTCTGGCGGTCATGGGCACGGTCATGACTCTCTACGGCGTCTTCTACGCCACGATTGAGAACAACGCCCGCAGGATCCTCGCTTACCACATCGTCTCCCAGGTCGGATACATGGTGGCGGGCGTGGGCATCGGCACCCAGATGACGCTAAACGGCGCCTGCGCGCACGCCTACGCGCACATCCTGTACAAGGGGCTGCTCTTCATGGGCGCGGGCTGCGTCCTGTATGCCGCCGGCACGGCCAAGCTCAACGAGCTGGGCGGCCTTGCGAGCCGGATCCCTCTGGTCATGATCGGCTACATGATCGGCGCGGTCTCGATTTCGGGCTTCCCGCTGTTCAATGGGTTCGTAAGCAAGACCATGACGATCACTGGAGCCGCGCAGGCCCACCACGGGATCCTGGCGATCTTGATGGAGGTGGCCGCGGTCGGAACGTTCCTTTCCGTTGGCATCAAACTTCCCTATTTCGCCTTCTGGGGAGGCAAGGAAACCTATACGGGTACCCTCAGGCCCGTGCCCTGGAACATGTACCTGGGCATGGCGATCGGCGGGTCCCTGTGCTTCCTGCAGGGCATCTTTCCCGGGATCCTGTACCGGCTGCTTCCGTTCCCGGTCTCCTACGTGCCGTACACGGCCTGGCACGTGCTCCAGGCATTGCTCCTGCTTTCCTTCACTGGACTCGGGTTTTATCTCCTCCACAAGAAGCTCACCCCTGAGGCCAAGATCAACCTGGACTTCGACTATTTCTACAGGCTGGCCGGCAGAGCGGTCGTGTTTGTGGCCCGGTATCCCATCGAGTTCGTGGACAACTGGTGGACCGAGGTCTACCGCCGGGCGGGCCTGAGGGGAATGCTGGGCATGGGTTGGCTCACGTCGGTCTTCGACAAGAAGGGGATCGACGGTGTTCTGGACAATACGGCTTACGGAGTCCGGCACGCGGGCTCCATCGTGACGAAAATCCAGACCGGCCGGCTTCAGGACTATCTGGCCGGCATGGCGGTCTTGGCGCTCATTGCGTTCGTGTTATACTTGTACGTTTTCTAGAAGAACAGAAAGATCATGCCCGAGTTCGCCCATCTCACCTTCGACGCCTGGCCGGTCCTGACCGCACTGGTCTTCTTTCCGCTGGCCGCCTGCCTGGCCGTGCCTCTGGCCGGGAGCGACGAATCCGCGCGGCGGTGGACGTTGTTTGCGTCCCTGGTGGAAGTGCTCCTGGCCTTGCCGCTCTTCCATTTCCGGCTGGGCTACGGGGGCTACCAGTTCGTGGAGCTTGTGCCGTGGGTGCCGGAGTGGAACCTGCACTACGCAATGGGCGTGGACGGCATCAGCCTGCTTCTGGTCCTGCTGACCGTGCTTCTGCTTCCCTTATGCGTTCTGTGCTCCTGGTCCTACATCCGCGAACGGGTCAAGGAGTTCCACGTCTGCCTGCTTCTCATGACTTCGGCGTGCCTCGGCGTCTTCGTCTCCCTCGACATCGTGCTTTTCTACGTGTTCTGGGAGGCGATGCTTGTTCCCATGTACCTGCTCATTGCGGTCTGGGGAGGGCCGGACAAGAAGTACGCTTCCATCAAGTTCTTTCTCTACACCCTTGCCGGAAGCACCTTGCTGCTGGTGGCCATCGTGGCCATGTACTTGAAGGCCGGAACGTTTTTCATCCCCCATCTTTCCGAAGCCGGCTTTCCGAGCGGGTTCCAGCATTGGGTGTTTCTCTGCATGGCCTTCGCCTTCGCCATCAAGGTGCCCATGTTCCCGTTCCACACCTGGCTTCCGGCCGCCCACGTTGAGGCGCCGACCGCGGGCTCCGTCCTTCTGGCGAGCATTCTGCTCAAGATGGGCACCTACGGGTTCCTGCGGTTCTGTCTGCCCATGACGCCGGAAGGGAGTCTCTACTTCGCTCCGCTCATGATCGGCCTTTCCATCGCCTCGATCCTTTACGGCGGCTTTATCGCCCTCGGCCAGTCCGACATGAAGAAGCTCATCGCTTATTCGTCGGTGGCCCACATGGGGTTCGTCACGCTGGGAATTTTCATTTTCAACCTCCGGGGCTTCGAGGGCGCCATGATGCAGATGGTCAACCACGGCATCACCACAGGCGCCCTCTTTATGCTCGTGGGCTGCATCTACGAGCGCAGCCACAGCCGCCAGATCGTGGACAACGTGGGGCTCGGCAAGTACCTGCCGGCGTACGTATTCTTTTTCGGGTTGTTTTCCCTTTCCTCTCTGGCCTATCCGGGCACGAACAGCTTCGTAGGCGAGCTCCTGGTGCTGATCGGCGCATTCGAGCACAAGGTTCTTTACGGATTCCTGGCCGTGCCGGGTGCGCTGCTCGCCGCGGCTTACATGCTCAGGCTTCTGCAGAAGATCGTCTGGGGCGAGCCGAGCAAAGGAAAAGCCTGGAAGGACCTGAACCTGAGGGAGTGGGTGTATTTCAGTCCGCTGGCGGTCCTCGTGATCTATATCGGCCTGGCGCCCGGCCTTGCCTTGCGGAGCATGGATCCGACCCTTGAGCAGGTGTTGGCTGCCTTTAAGGCAAAAGCAGGACCCCGGGTCGAAGTGGTTGAAGTCCCCGGCGTCCCCAAGGAACCCATTACGGAAGAAATCCCGCTCGTGAACGAGACCATGGGGGAAACACCGTGAGCGCGAGTGCAGCTCTTTTCGTGCCCGAACTGGCTCTGTTGGGGGTCGCGGGGGCGCTCTTCCTACAGAGCGTCGCGGCACCGGAGCGGGCCGCGGCCCGGGTGGCCTGGGTGCCCGCGGCGGGCCTGGCTTGCGTCCTGGTCTCCCTGGCCTGCGTGGGCAAGAGCGGCACTTTGTTCTGGGGCTCCTACCAGGTGGACCCCCTGTCCCAATACTTCAAGGCCGCGGTGGCCCTGGGCTTTGCGATCGCCACCCTGAACGCCCGGATCCAGCCGACTCTGGACAGCCGCCGGGTCTCGGATTACTTTCTGCTTTTGGCTCTCTGTTGCTTCGGTCTCATGGTGCTCTCCTCGGCCGTGGAGCTGGTCACGGTGTACCTGGCCCTGGAGATTTCCTCTTACCCTCTGTATGCCGTGATCCCCCTGAGAGGGCAAGACCGGCAGGCCGCAGAGGCCGGAATCAAGTACATCCTGTTCGGCGCCGCGGCGACCGCAGTATCCCTGTTCGGACTTTCGCTCATCATCGCCGGCCACAACACCACGTACCTGCAGGAGCTGGCTGGCCGTCCTTGGTCGTTCGCTGAGGCGCCGCTGGGGGTGGTGGGCCTGGCGATGTTTCTGGCCGGATTCCTGTACAAGCTCGCCTTGTTTCCCTTTCACTTCTGGTGCCCGGATCTTTACGAGGGCGCGAGCAACGAGACAGCCGCTTTTGCGGCGACCCTGCCGAAGTTGGGCGCGGTAGTGGCGCTCGTCAGGCTGGCGAGCCTTCTCAAGCCAGGGCTCGAGATCACGACCCTCTTGGCCCTGCTGGCCGCGGCCTCCATGCTGTACGGCAACCTGGCGGGTCTCGTTCAAAAGGACGTCAAACGGCTGCTCGGGTACTCCAGCGTGTCCCACGCGGGCTACGTCATCCTGGGCTTTGTGTCCGGCACGCCCCAGGGCCTGGCCGCGGCGGCTTTCTACAGCCTGGTGTATGTGCTCATGAACCTGACGGCCTTCTGGGTGGTGAGCAGCGTGTCCGTGGACGGCAGAAACGTGGCCCTGGAAGACTTGCGGGGCCTGCACAAGCGGTCGCCGGCACTGGCTTTCACGCTGGCCGTGGCGGCCTTTTCCTTGGTGGGCCTGCCGCCCACGGCTGGATTCATCGGCAAGCTCTTCCTGCTCACCTCGGCGTGGGGACACGGCTACAACTGGCTCGTGGTGTGGGGATGCGTGAACACGGCGATCGCGATTTTCTATTACTTGAACCTCGTGCGCTACGCCTACACGAGCGACGCGGCTCCGGCCGACCTCCCCGAACTGCCGGCCGCGTTCCGGCCCCGAAGCCTGGCTTGGGCCGGCGTCCTTTCCGCCACCATCCTCCTGCTCGGGATCTACCCCAACCCCATCTTCCAGTGGACCCTGGTCGCCGGCACCCGGCTTCTGCAGTAAACCTCTCGAACCAGAAAGGGTGCACGGCGCGGCAGGCTTGCAGATACGCTGCTGTGCCATGGCCCTGAAGAGAACCGGTTGATTTTTCCCTCTCCGTCCGCTCCCCCTGCAGGTGTGTACACATTTGTTGACTCATACCGGCGAAAGACCCTATGATAAGCCAAAGGAGGTGATCAGGGGATGCGAATAGCCGGAATTCGAGAGTTGCGCGCCAAAACCGCTTCTCTGCTCGGCGGCGAGGAGCCTGTCATCGTCACGCATCACGGCAAAATCTCGGGGCTTTACCTCCCTCTGGAGGATCCGGATCGGATTCCAACCGATCTCAGGGTCGTTCTCGCTCGCGTGCTGGCCAAACACCTGGACAAGGTTCTGCGAGCTCGGGGAGTCACAGAAGCCAAGATCCGGAAGGACTTCCATGCGTATCGACGCAGTCGTCGCTGACGCCAACGTGCTGCTCTCCGCCGTGGTGGGGAAGGCATCTGTCCGGGTCCTGACCGAATTCGGCATCGTCGTGCATGTGGCAGCGTTCAACGCAGATGAAGTGATGGAATACCTTCCTGTCATGGCCTCGAAGTATGGGCTCCCTTTGGATCTCGTGCTTCTTCAGTGGAAACTTCTCCCCATTACGATCCACACGCCAAGAGATTACGAGGACCGCCTCGCAGAGGCCATCCGGGATCTCGCAGGCCGAGACCCGGAAGATGCTCATGCGCTTGCCCTGGCACGATCCCTGGATCTTCCCTTGTGGTCGAACGACAGGCACCTCAGGAATCTGGGAGTAGACGTCTACTCGACTGCAAGGCTGCTCCGGGTTCTCGAAGGGGGTGGCAAGTAGCCAGCCGGGTGTAGCCCTTTCCCCGTGGCCCGCTTTGCTCGCAGGGTGCTCGTCAGGAACGGCGGCCTGAGGGATCGCCCAGGATTCGCAGTGCGACGGCTGGACGGAGAGTACTGAAAAATGGTACCGTAAGACTATGAAGATCTCTCAAACAAAGCTGAAGAAATTGTGCGCAAACAACGGGCTTACCCTCAGCCGACTGCTCCAGGAAGCCGGGGTCAGCAAAAACGCGTATTATGCCCTGGCCCGAAAGGAGTCCTTGCTGCCCAAGTCTTTGCAAGCCATCGCAGACCGACTCGGTGTCAGACCCTCGGCCTTCCTGGAGGAATCCGATTCCGAACGGGAAAAAGCCAGAAGGCTGATGGAGAAGGCGCAGGAAATCGCACGCCAGCACCGGGTGGACGGAGAGAACGTCAGGCACTGTCTTCTCTTGCTTCAGGAGAGACCGATCGAACGTCTCAGGAGGGCGCTCGTTCGTGGTCGGCGCGTCGATCTTCGGGAAAGAGGAACTCAGGTTCCTTGAGGAACTGGTTCGGCAGAACGTGCCGTTCCTGGTTGTGGGGCTTGCCGCGGCGGCACTGCAAGGGGCTCCTATTGTCACACAAGACGTAGAGCTCTGGTTCAAAGATCTGGCCGATCCCGGGATCGCCAAGGCGCTCAAGAAAGTCGGGGGAGTCTACGTGCCGCCCGTGGGATCCCATCCTCCGGTATTCGCCGGAGAGGCCGTCAAACTGTTTGATATCGTGACCCATATGCACGGGCTTGGGGAATTCGACCGAGAAGCCCGGCGATGCCTGCGGCTTTCGGTGGGAAGAGTCCGACTTCCGGTTCTGCCGCTGGAGAGAATCATCGCGAGCAAGCAGGCGACCGGGAGGGAAAAGGACAAGCTCGTCTTGCCGGTTCTCTGCGACGCTCTGGTTGCTCTCCGCGCAGGGCGCCGAGCCGGCGCGGAAAGCCGGACGCACCCGGCCGGAAAAACCGATCAAAGGAAAAGAGGCCTTCGTGAACCCTTTGGCCGGGTGCGGTTGAGGACAACCCCGTGGCGCGCGAGTGCGCTGGAGCTCGTTGATCGCAGGTTCGCGGCTGGGCTGCCAGGAAGAGGAGCGGCCCCGGAGAGGGACCGGCCGATTCCGGCTCGCCCCCGGGGCCGCTGCGCTGTGTCCGTTTGCGGGAACGGCTCTCAGTAGACCGATACGTCCCGCACGCCCCACCAGAAGAGCCTCGGGGGGTTGCGGGTGTTGTCGAAGGTCAGCACGTTCGGACCGGAGTCCTCCACCCACGCGTCGGGAAGGGTGACGGAGAGGGATCCGCTCCATTTCTGGTTGGGTGTGACCGGCGCGTAGCCCAAGAACCGGCCGTTGACCACAATGGCCAGCTCGTCGGCGTAGTCCACGTCGTAGACTTGGTACCGGACTGTGACATCGCCGGGTCTTCCTTGGAAGCTGAACCGCACCCGGTCCGTGTACTGCTGGTTTCCGTTCTTAATGTAGCCGTACTCGGGTGCGGAAGGCAGAGGGATCGTTTGGGGTGGCCAGAAGGATACATTTCTTACTCCCCAGGCGTATGTGCTGGGTGGATTGCGCGTAGAGTCGAAGCAGAGGAGATTCGTGCCGGTGTCCTTGACCAGGGCATCCGGAAGGTAGAGGATTCGTTCGAAGCTCCACTTGCCGTCGGCCGTGACCTCGACAAAGGAGACTGGTTGGCCGTTGAGTAGGATGCGCACCTCATCCGGCCAGTCGATGTCGTAAACTTCATAGAAAATCCGGGCGTCTCCTTCCTGTCCCTCGAACTGATACAGCACCCGGTCCACGTGGGCCTGGTCGCCGTTCTTGATCCGGCCATAAGCCTCTGCCGACGGGAGCGGAATGCCCAGGCAGACGTTTCGCATGCCCCAGCCCGCTCCAGAGATGAGGCGGTTACGGAAGGTGAGAGTGTTTTCGGCGCCATCGTTCACGCAGGCGTCCGGCAGTACGACAACCTGCCGGGTTCCCCAGGCATCCACGCCCGTGGCCAAGGCGAAACCCAAGGAGCAGCCGTTCACGAGAATTTCCACCTCGGCCGCCTCGCTGGCATTGTAGACCTCGAACACCACGTCCACATCGCCGGCCATGGGCTGGAAGCTGTAGCTTACCTCTGGGCCGGTCGTGAAGATCTCCTCCTTGCCTTGCTCGATGGGAAGCGTCACCGAGGCGTTGTCGGCCGGATCCAGAGGGTTCTGCCCCCGGTCGATCTCGGTCTTGTCCGATACGCCGTCCCCGTCTGTGTCGGTCTTGTTCGGGTCAGTGCCGGCCGAATATTCCCGGCCGTTTGTGAGCCCGTCGCCGTCGGCGTCGGCCGAAGCGTCATCCGGATCGAACGGGTTCAAACCGTTTGCGGTCTCCCATGCGTTCGCGAGCCCGTCTCCGTCCGTATCTTCGGGCGAGCCGGCCAAGTACACAACGATCTCTTCCGAAGGATCGGACAAAGGCCCGACCGAACCATCCTGAGCTTCTGCCTCAACCTGGAGCACGTACTTCTTGCGGTCTGCTGCCTGGAGCTGAAGAGAGTTCGTCCGGACCTCTGTGGCCGGAGCGAAAGGCTGCCCGTCCACAGAGACGTAGGCGTTGTAATGGTCCACCGTGCCTGGCGCCGGGTCCCACTGGAGGGTGAGGCGCTCCTGGTGAACATAGACCGTGGAAGAGGCCAAGGATGGAACCAAGACAACGACGCAGGCGAACAGAAGGACAGGCGGGGGAAGAGAAAACCGATACGGCCTCATGGTTGCTGCCTCCTCGAAGCGTGCCGTAACAGTCGGGTCGCCAAGCTGAAGTCGACCCTGTGCAACGGCCGTGCCCGCGATCTAGAAGCCAAGGGGCTCACACCCGCAACATCCTCTTGCTCTGTGGTTTTTCCAGAATCTGCCAGGCATTTCCGAAGCGGGGCGTGCGCGTTCGGACGGCCGTCTCGGCCCGATCTTCAGGACCAGGTTTGTGTGGCTGGTTTCAGGATTGTACCTGAAGGGGTAAGCCCTCGATCCGCAGTGGCGGCAGTTCGTGCTGGCGCAGGCGACGGGTGAGCAAGGCTAAAGGGGTTAGAGGGCTAGGAAGATGGGGAAATCCTCGGCATTCTAACCGGTGGCCAAGAGGGACCGTGGCCCTCTATGGGCCTTTCTTGGAGGGACGCGCTCTGTCGCGTCCGCGCCAGCTCCGGCGTGGCCCTTGATCCAAGCGATCCCATGATGGATCATGCGCAGGGACGGAAGCAGAAGGCCCTGAGAAGAGAAGGAGCGGCCGGCGTGCACGTGGCCATCGACATCCAGTCCGTGGTGGGCCTGCGGTCCGGAGTGGGCCAGTTCACGTATCATCTCGCCAGGACTCTGCCTGCCTTGGATCCGCAAAACCGCTACACGCTTTTTCTTTTCGATTTTCGCAGGAGGCTCCGGGACTCCACCCTCGAGGCGGGCCCGGCCCGGCTCTTGAAGGTCCGGGTCCCCGGGCTTCTCGTGCGCGCGTGCTGGGATCTGTTCCGGGCACCCCCTGTGGACGCGATCGTGGGCAAAGCCGATCTTTTCCATTTTCCTAATTATGTGATCCCGCCGCTCGCCGAAGGGAGGGTCGTGGCGAGCGTTTACGATGTTTCTTTTCTGCGCTATCCCGAGTGCGCGAGCGCCCACACGCTGCGCTGGCTCGACAGGAACCTGGAGCGGAGCCTGGAACGGGCGGACGGAATCGTGACGATCTCGGAGTTCTCGAAGGCCGAGATCGTCGGACTCCTGGGCGTGCCCCCTTGGAAGGTGCGGGTGGTGTACCCGGGCGTTTCCGAGGCTTTCCGGCGTCCGGCGCCCGAGGCCGACCTTGCCAGGGTTCGCAAGCGATACGGTCTGCCCGATCGCTACCTCCTCGCGGTCGGTACTCTTGAACCCAGGAAGAACCTCGCGACCCTTGTCAAAGCTTTCTCGATCGAGCGGGCCTTTTTCCGAAGCCGCCGGTGCGGACTGGTTTTGGCAGGGGCCAGGGGATGGAAGGCAGGGCCTTTGTTCGAGGAGATCGGTCGCCTGAATCTTCAAAAGGATGTCGTCGTGCCGGGCTACGTGGACGACCGGGATCTGCCCGCCCTGTACCAAGGGGCGGCGATGCTCGTGTTCCCGTCCCTTTACGAAGGATTTGGCATGCCCCTTGTGGAAGCCATGGCAAGCGGCCTTCCGGTCGTTGCCTCGGACACGAGCTCCCATCGGGAGGTTTTGGGGGAAGGGGCCGTGTTCGTGAGCCCCCACGATCCGGATTCCCTTGCGCGGGCCTTGAAGGATCTCCTTTTGGACCAAGAGAGACGAAGGGCCCTGGCTGCCTCCGGGACCGCCAGAGCCGCGCAGTTCACCTGGGAGCGTTGCGCGAGATCCATGAAGGAAGCGTACGAAAGCTTCGCCTTGGGGACGGATTCCGCCACTCGAGTGGCTTGAGGGCCAAACCCTCCTCATGCTGGAGGCTGGCTGGATGGCGGAAGACGGCCGATCAAAAGCGGTCCCTTCCGCTACACCCTTTCCACCACGGTTGCGATGCCAATCCCACCGCCGCCGCAGAGCATCTGCAACCCGAACCGGCCCCTGGTTCGCTTCAAGTGGTGAACCATCTCGCCGAAGTAGAGAACGCCCGATGCGCCGATGGGATGGCCGAGGGCGACTGCGCCGCCGGTGGGGTTGACCCGTGGGTCGTCGTAGGCGTAGCCCAGCTTCCTGGCGAATTCGATCAGGGGGCTCATGAAGGCCTCGTTCGGCTCGATGACGTCCATGTCGTCGATCGTCCTGCCCGCCCGCTTGAGGGCCTTTTCCGAAGCTGGGATGGGCGCCAGGAGCATGGGCACCGGGTCTCCTCCGGCCGAAGCGGTCGCCACGATCCGGGCCAGCGGCTCGAGTTCCAGCTCCTCGGCCTTGTCCGCGGTCATCAGGAGAACCGCCGCGGCCCCATCTACGATCTGGGAGGAATTGCCGGCCGTGACCATGCCGCCCGGCTTGAAAGGCGGTTTCAGTTTGGCCAGGTCCGCCAGGTATCCCTCGAAATCGTCTGCGGCCTTGGGGCGCAAGGTCTCGTCCTTTTCGACCCGGTACTCCCTGCCTTCCCAGGTGAAGGTGAAGGGGACAATGTGATCAGCGTACCAGCCCTTGCGCTCGGCCTCCACTGCCTTCTTCATGCTCAGGGCGCCCGCTCGGTCCAGGAGCTCCCGGGTGTGGCCGTTCTGCTCAGAGATCATCTCCGCACAGAGACCCTGAGGAACCCCCATGCCCACCTCCAAGAGTCTCGGCGAGAGCCGGACCGGGTAGTTGGCCTCCACGGCCACCTGGATGTCCGAGCCCATGCCGTAGTGGGACATGATCTCAACGCCTGCGCACACGCACGCGTCCCCGTCGCCGATCATCAACTGATGGGCGGCCGAGTTGATGGCGCGAAGTCCTGCGTTGCAGTACTGGTTGACCGTGTAAGCCGCCGCGGTCTTGGGGATTCCGGCCATGAGGGAGGCGATGCGGGCGATGTTCCCTCCCTGTTCTCCGATTTGGCTCAAGCATCCTACGACCACGTCTTCGATGACAGCTTCATCGAATTTCGGGCACTTTGCGTGAACCCGATCCAGGAGCCCGCGCATCATGGCGGCGAGAAGCTCTTGGGCCGAGGCCTGGCACAGTTGCCCCCCTTTTTCCATCCCCTTCCGGCCCGATTTCCCGATGGCGCTTCTGACGGCGTCGATGACAACAACTTCCCTGCGCTTTGACATGGCTTCCTCCCTCGCTCATGCAGTGCGGGAAGAAGAGCGGTCCCAGGACCTGTTTCCCCCTTGGCCGAGACTTTACTGCGTTTCCCCGCCCGCAGGCAAGCAGTGGGGATGGCGCACCCCGCAGCTTTTCGTTGACAGTGGCGTTTGGCAGGGTATATGTTCGGCTCGGTTCGCCACCGGAGGCCGTCTTTTTGCGGCCAAGATCCGTGAAGTCATGGGAAGTCCGTAAAAGGCTGGTGCGGTCGAACGGGCTGGCCGGGGAGACCGCCGGCACGAGAAGGAGCGGATGAAACTCTACCGCCTGCACAGGGTCCAGCGCCTGCCTGTGAGTGTCGAGAAGGCCTGGGAGTTTTTCTCGGATCCGCGCAATTTGCAGAGGATCACGCCTCAGTCTCTGGACCTGAGACTGCGGTCCGGATTCGAGACAGGAGCCATGTATCCGGGCATGATCTTTGTTTTTCGGGTCCGGCCGTTTCTGGGGATCCCGGTCACCTGGGTGACCGAGATCACCCACGTGGACGAGCCGCGGCTGTTTGTGGATGAGCAGCGATTCGGCCCTTACCGGTTCTGGCATCACAAGCACTTGTTCCGGCCTGTTCCCGGCGGCGTCGAGGTCGAGGACCTTGTGGATTACGCCCTTCCGCCCGTGCCTTTTTCCGGAGTTGCGAACAGGTTTTTGGTGGGGGCGAGACTCGCAGAGATCTTCGATTATCGCAGGCGCGTGCTGGAGCAGCTTTTCGGAAGCCTCAGCGGCCCGGACTCCGGCTGAGGGGTCAGAAGAAGTCAGGAGGAGGGAGTCAGAAGAAGATCAGAAGAAGATCAGAAGAAGAGAAGAAGGGGGTCAGTCCTTCATTTTACGGATAGGCATGAGCAAAAGGACGGACGCGACGGAGTGCGTCCCTCCCAAAAAAGGCCCATGGAGGGCCACGCCCTGTCGTTGCCGCCAACCTCTCAAGAAAATTATCCTTTTGTTGACAAAGGGGATTCTTTTCCCTTATTCTTATAAGTAGCTGAAGCAATTCCATTCTCGCGCCCGTTGTTCACCGCTGCAGCTCCTCCGTGATCACGCTTCAGGCCTTTGCGGTTCCCCCGAGCTCCGGTGACGGCAGACATGGATCAGAAAGAAAACGCCGGCGCGCGAGTGAGGCCCCTTCCACGAACTCCTGTCCTCCTGGCGATCCTTCTCTTTGCATTGCCCCTTTTGGCCGGCCCGCGTGATGTCTTTTCTGCGGAGCCCACCCGCCTCTCGCCTGGCGCACCTCTCATGCAGCCGATCACTCTCGATTCCGACTGGCAGGAGCAGAAGTTCACGATCATCTCCATGGTCGAATTCAACGGCGTTCTTTATGCCGGTACCCAGAGAAAACGGGATCTCACCGTCGACCCGCCTGTTGCGGGCGGTCTGGAACTGCTCAGAATTTATCCTGGCCAGGGCGGCTCTTGGAAATGGGAGTTCGCCGCTCCGGTGGGGTTCGAGACGGGCGACGGTCTCGGGTACCAGAATTTCAGCGTTGTGGCCATGCAGGTCTTCCAGCGCAGCCTGTATGTCGGCACGTGGAACGTCGACACCGGGGCTCAGCTTTGGCGCACCCGCGCCGGCGTTGTTGCACCCCGCACGCTCGCTGACTGGGAGCGGGTCGATCCAGGATCCTTCAAGGGGTATGCGGTTACCTCCATGGCCATTCTGGGCGATGAGCTCTACGCCGGTATCTTCACTCAGGCCCTGCCGTTTTTCTACGGCGGGTGCCGGGTGTGGAAAAGCCGGGACGGGAGAAGTTGGACGCAAGTGAACTTCGACGGCTTTCTGGACCCGTTCAATTCCGACGTGGTCTCCATGGCAGTATACAATGGAGCCCTTTACGCCGGCACGGAAAACGGCTACTTTTACCCACTTTTCCGGGTCGGCACCGGCACCGAGATCTGGCGGACCACGGGTGGCGACCCTCCGGCCGCTTTGTTCAACTGGACTCAGGTCAACCGGGACGGGTTCGCCCGGACAGGCCGGAGCAATGTTCGCAACGAGAACACGACCCTACTGATCTCCCACGACGGCTTCCTCTACGCGGGCACCATCAACCAGACGACCGGAGCCGAGCTCTGGCGCTACGACGGAACCCGTTGGGATCAGATTTTCTTTGATCCCTTTCACAGCCGCAACACCCACGCCGTGACCTATCATTCCGGAGCGGTCTTCGAGGGCGATCTCTACATCTGTACCATCAATCCCTTTACCGGGGGCGAAGTGTGGAGATGGAACGGGACCCTCTGGAGCCGAGTGAACGTTGCGGGCTTTGGAGACCGGCTGGGCATCGCCGTGGCGCCTGTCGTTTACGGAGGCCGGTTGATCGTGGCCGGAGACGGGCCCCAGGGCGCCAGACTTTACGCACTAAGCCCGCCCGATCCTTCGGACGTGGATGCGGACGGAGTGCCGGACAGTATGGACAATTGTCCCACTCTGGCGAACCCCGACCAGGCCGACCGCGACGGGAACGGAGTCGGCGACGATTGCCAGGACGACGACGGGGACCGGGTTCCCGTAAGCCAGGATTGCGACGACGCCAATCCGGCTGTTCACCCTGGCGCGAGCGACCCGTGCAACGACGGCGTGGACCGGGACTGCGACGGCAGGGACCAGGGATCCTGGGAATGGAATGACGACGGCGTGGACAGCAACTGCAACCAGGCAGATAACTGCGGCACGGTTCCTGCCGCAGCAGATCCCCAGAGGGCCTTGGCAGCCGCCTTCGCTCTGGCCCTTCCGTTCTTGTTTCTCGCGGTTTTGAAAAGGACCATCCTGCAGAAGAGGGTCTTAAACCTCAGACGCACGGCACGCTGAGGACCTGGGATAGAGTTTCGGTCCGACAGCGTTCCGTCCCACCCGGCGCCTCCAGCCTTCTTATGCAAAAATGGAATCCGAATCCATACTTGCTTGACCCATCGGGTTCGGTTTGGTAACCTTTTGAGCATGGATGGCCTACAGTACCGGGACAGGACCCTTGCCCAGGTCCTCTGTAAAGCTGCGAGACAGTTTTCCGCCCTCGTGGTTACCGGGCCGAGGCAGTCTGGGAAAACGACTTTGGTGCGGCACCTCTTTGGGGCCACCCACCAGTACGTTTCCCTGGATGACCCCGTGACTCGGGAACAAGCTTTATCCGACCCCAGGCTGCTCCTTTCCCGTTTCCCAGCTCCCGTGATTTTGGATGAAATCCAATACGCGCCGGATCTTCTTCATTACGTGAAGGCGGATATCGACAGCCGCCGCGATAAGCGGGGACTGTACGTCCTCACAGGGTCTCAGACCTTTCCGCTCATGCAGGGAATCTCCGAATCCCTGGCAGGCCGCGCCGCAGTGTTTTCTCTGCTTTCCATGTCGATCCGGGAGGTGGCGGGCTGGCCTGACGGGGATGTCCAATGGCGAGAGATCCTCTTGGAGGAAGGGCCTCGAAGGCCACGGATTCAAAAACTCGAAATCCGCGATCTGTCGAGAGCGATCTGGCGAGGAGGGTTTCCGGAGCCAGCCCTTTCGGACGAGATGGACGCTCGTCTCTGGCAGGCCTCTTATGTGCAGACCTACCTAGAGCGAGACGTTCGGACCCTTCGTTCCGTGGGGGACCTTCACGGTTTCCAGCGAGTTCTGTTCGCTTTGGCCGCCCGAACCGGAAGCCCTCTCAATTACGCTGACCTCTCAAGGGATTTGGGGGTCACGGGCAAGACGGTCAAGGCTTGGGTTTCGGTTCTCGAGGCGAGCGGTCAAATCTTTGTGCTGAAACCCTACCACGCAAGTCTTGGCAAAAGGCTTGTGAAGCGGCCCAAGGTCTATTTCCTCGACACCGGGACCCTGGCCTATCTCTTGGACATTGACAGCCATGAAAATGTACTCAAGGGAATGGCTGGCGGTCCCATGTTCGAGTCAGCCGTGCTCGGACAACTCGTGCGGCTTTTCGTTCACCGGGGGGAGAGGCCCAGAATCTATTTCTGGAGAACGGCTGCCGGGCACGAGGTGGATTTTGTCCTGGAGGGTTCGGGTGGGATGCTCATCCCCATCGAGGCAAAGCAGACAGCAACCCCCTCGACCTATCACGCGTCGGCGATTGAGGTGTTTCAGAGGCTGTTCGGCCGTCGGGCGGGAAAAGGCCTGGTGGTGTGCCTCTGCCGGGAGCGCTTCGCCCTGACGAGGACCGTGGATGCGGTCCCCTTGGGTTCGTTCTGAAGCTCGGTCCCCCGCCCCTCCGGATCGATTCCGACACAAAATGGAGATGGCTTTTCCGCAAGGCCCTTCCCTTCCAAAGGGCCTGCCGCTGGGGTGCCTGTGGGGCGTCAGCCCTTTTTCGCCCTGGCTTCTTCCTCGGCTCTGAGAGTCTTTCTCAAGATCTTTCCGATCAGGGATTTCGGCAGGGAATCGCGGAACTCCACGGCCTTAGGGACCTTGTAAGCGGCAAGGCTTTGCCTGCAGAACGCGATGATTTCCTCTTCGGTCGCTTTTTCGCCCGGTTTGAGCACCACGAAGGCCTTGACGGTCTCGCCGCGGTAAGGATCGGCCACGCCGACCGCGACCGCCTCTTGGATCTTCGGGTGCCGATAGAGCACCTCGTCGATTTCCCGCGGGTAGATATTGAATCCGCCGGCGATGATCATGTCCTTCTTGCGGTCCACGATGAACAGGTATCCGTCTTCGTCCCTTACGGCAATATCGCCCGTAAAGAGCCAGCCGTCCCGGAGCTGGCCCGCCGTTTCCTCTGGATTGGCCCAGTAGCCCTTCATGATGAGGGGGCCTTTCATGATGATCTCGCCGGGCTCGCCCTGGGGCACATCGTTCTTGCCGGTCTCCACGTCCACGAGGCGCACGTCGTTGTCCGGGAAGGGGATCCCGATGCTCCCCACTTTCTTGAGTCCCAGAATGGGGTTGGAGATTCCCAGGGACGTGGATTCGCTGAGCCCGTACCCTTCGCTGAAGAAGATCCCCATGTCCCGGACCTGCTCGATGAGCTCTGCCGGCATGGGCGCGGCACCGGAGTTGAGCAGCCCGAATTTTCGGGCCAGGTCGAGCTCGGCTGCCTTAGGGTGATGAAGGATCGCGGTGATCATGGTCGGCACGGCCGGGAAAAAGGTGATTTCCTTGAAGCCCGCCATGAGGCCCATGAGTTCGTCGATCTGAAAGCGCGGCACCAGGATCATGGTGGCGCAACTGAACATGGCCCAGTTCATGACGACCACGTTGCCGTACACGTGGAAAAAAGGCAGCACGGCCAGGACGTTGCGCCTCTCCGGGGGCACCAGGGGAATCGTAGGGCTTCCCCATAGGGCGCACTGGAAGGTGGCGGCGACGAGGTTCGCGTGGGTGAGGATGGCTCCCTTGGGCGTGCCGGTGGTGCCGCCGGTGAACTGGATGAGCGCCGGGTCCTCGGGTGCAATATCCACGCGGATCCGTTTCGTCTCTGGCGTGCTCTGGATCAGCGCCGTGAAGTGATGCCAGCCCTTTTCCAGATCCAGAGAGTCGGCCGTGCTCACGCCCATTCCGTGGATGTAGTCGGTCACTTTCGTCACGATCACCCTGGGTAGGTCCACTTGTTTGCAAAGATCGCGGATGGCCGGGAGCACCAGGTCGAACGTGACGAGGGCCGTGAGCCCGGTCACTTCGGCCACGTGCTTAAGCTCGTCGACGGTGTACATGGGGTTGATGTTCACCACGATCGCGCCGAGCGAAAGGGCCGCGTAATAGGTGATCACGTATTGCGGGCAATTGGGCAAGTGCAGGCCGATCCGGTCCCCTTTTTTCACGCCCAGACGCGCCAGGGCATTGGCCATGCGCCGGACCTGGGTGCGAAGCTCCCAAAAGGTCATCTCCGTGCCGTAGAAGTTCAGGGCCGGCTTGTCAGGGAAGGCATTGGCCGGGATCTGGAGCAGCTCCTGAACAGGCAGCCGCGGGTAGCGGATCGTGGTGGGAACGTTGTAATCGTAATGCCGGTGCCAGGGTCTCGTCGTCTCCATGGGGTCTCCTCCGGGAAGGGGCTCTAATCAAAGGCTCTCATCCGCCGGCATTCTAGCACGTGCCCGAAAAAGGCCAAGAGGCGCTCCCCTTATTCTCGTCCCAGCAGAAGTAAGCATGAATCCACGAGCCGAGCGAGAGGATCTCGAGGCGACCCAGTTGCGGCACGAGGACGCTAATTGTGAGGCAACGGCCGGCAACGGGTCCCCCATGCCCGCAGGCCGCGCGACAGCCGGCTTTGCATACGAACGGGCCGTGGCCTATACTGCTTTCGTTCTGGGGCGGCCGTTTCGGTTTGCCAACCGCAAGGAAAGGAGTCTCTCATGAAACGTTTCATGACTGTTCTTTTTGCTGCCGCCTTGTTCCTCGCAGGTCCAGCCCATGGGGACCTGTTCCTCAAGTACGAGAAGACCACAGGTGCCTACCAGGTCATGGGCCAGACCATTCCAGAAAAAAAGGTAACGGCCACAACGTGGATCGGTGCGGACAGGGCCCGGTTCGACGATGGCGAGAAAATGAGCGCCATCTTGGACGGGAAGGCGAAGACCCTGACGATCTTGGACCACGACCGCAAGACCTTCATGGTGATTCCCCTGGACGACAAGACTTCCCTTATGGACAAGGCGATTGAGGGTCGTGCCAGCAGCCCCGAGGAAGCGGCCAAAATGAAGCAGGCCATGCAGGGGATGATGGGCGCAATGAACATGCAGATGACCGTCACGCCGACCGGAGAGAAGAAAAAGATCGACAAGTGGGATTGCGCCCGCTACGACGTGAACGTGTCCATGTCCATGGGGAGTTCCAAGAGCGAAGTGTGGGCCACCGAGCAGATCAAGATCGACCGGGACCGCTTCAACCGGGTGCGGAATTTCGGGATGGCCGGACAGCCCGGGTTCGAGCAGATGCAGAAGGAAGCCGAGAAGATCAAGGGCGTGCCGGTGCTTAGCGTGAGCACCGCCAAGGTGATGAACGCCGAAGTGAAGACCACGGAAAAACTCGTCGAGCAGTCCGAAACGAGCGCCCCCGCCGGCACGTACGACATCCCCCAGGGCTACAAGGAGCAGAAAGGCTTCGGCGGGGACGGCGGCTCCGTGGGGGCCGGGGATCTCGATGCGGAAGAGGGCGAGGACGACTGAGGCCGCGTCATGGATCCCTTCAGCCGGATCGGTCGCTGGATCCTGGGAGAAGTCTCCAAAGCGGGCCGCTTGCTTCTCACCATCGCGACGACCGTTTATTGGTTTCTTCTGCCCCCCTACCGGGTCCACGAGGCGTTCCGGCAGATGGAGTTCGTGGGGGTAAAGTCCCTGTTCGTCATCACCCTCACGAGCTCCTTCACCGGCATGGTGCTGGCTCTGCAGACTTACCATGCCTTTGTCACGTTCAACGCCGAGAGCATGGTCGGCGCCACGGTGGCGCTCAGCATGACGCGGGAACTGGGGCCGGTCCTGGCGGCCCTCATGGTCGCGGCCCGGGCGGGATCGGCCATGGCGGCCGAGCTGGGCACCATGCGCGTGACCGAGCAGATCGACGCTCTGGAGGCCATGGCGGTTAATTCGCTCCAGTACCTGTTCGTGCCTCGGGTCGCGGCGGGCATCCTCATGGTTCCGATCCTGACCGTGTATTTTGATTTCCTGGGGATCCTGGGCGGGTATCTCGTGGGCGTCTTCTATCTGGGGATCGAGCCCGGGCCCTTCGTGAAATCGATCGTCAAGTACACGGATTACACGGATTTCACGCACGGGCTCATCAAGTCCTGCGTGTTCGGTCTTCTGGTTTCCTTCATCAGTTGTTACAAAGGATACTTCGCGGGCCAGGGGGCCGAAGGCGTAGGCCGGGCCACGACCCAGGCGGTCGTCCTCTCCTCGGTCCACGTGTTGGTGAGCGATTATTTCCTTACGGACATTCTGTACTGAAAGGCGGACTCGCAGCAATCCGCGGCTGCTCAGAACGGACGGCCGGAGGGCCCCCATTTGATCGAAATTGTGGATCTTCAGAAATCCTTCCAAGGACAGCCGGTCTTGCGGGGGGTGAATCTTAAGATCCCCAAGGGCGGAATATCGGTGATCATCGGTGGAAGCGGCGCGGGCAAGAGCGTGCTCCTCAAGCACATGATCGGTCTGCTCAGGCCCGACTCGGGCCATATCTACGTGGACGGCCGTGACATCTGCCGTCTGAGAGGCTGGGAGCTCCGGGAGAGCCGGAAGAAGTTCGGCATGCTCTTTCAGGGGGCTGCTCTCTTCGACTCCATGACCGTGGGAGACAACGTGGCCTTTCCCCTGAGGGAGCACTCGAGACTGCGCGAGAAGGAGATCCAGACCCGGGTGCGGGACATGCTGGGCCGGGTGGGGCTTCACGGCGTGGAGCATAAGTATCCGGCAGAATTGAGCGGCGGCATGCGCAAGAGAGTCGGTCTGGCCAGGGCCCTGATCCTGGAGCCTGAAATCGTGCTCTTCGACGAGCCGACCACCGGCCTGGACCCGATCATGAGCGATGTCATCAACCGGCTGATCCTGAACACCCAGAGAAAACTGTCCCTGACTTTTGTCATTATCAGCCACGACGTGAAGAGCGCCTTCCTGCTGGCGGATCGGATCGCTTTCCTGTATAAAGGTAAGGTTGCCGCCGAAGGGACGCCCGAGGAGATCCGCGCGAACCCGGATCCCGTGCTGAGGCAGTTTCTCTCCGGGAGCGCCGAGGGGCCCGTGACGGCGGCGGATTTGGAGGCGTGAAACCTTGGGCAAATACAAGACCGAATTCTGGGTCGGCCTGTTCGCCGTGATCGGGGTCTTCACGGCTCTCTACATGGTCCACAGAACCGGAGATTTGAAGTTCGAGCGCCATCCCGGGTACAGGGTGGCCGCGACCTTTTCGGACGTCTCGGGCCTGGACGTGGGGGACAGCGTCCGGATTGCAGGGGTCTACGTGGGCAAGGTGGAGGAGATCCGGCTGGAGAAGGGCGGCGTCGCACGGGTGGCTCTTTCGGTCTCGAACGACGTGGTCCTTCACGAGGACGCTTCGGCCCGAGTGGGGACCTATGGGCTTCTCGGAGACCGATTCGTGTCCGTGGATCCGGGCAGCCCCGAACTGCCCAGGATCGAGCCGGGCGGCGAGATCCGGACGGCCCGGGTTCCGGAGTCCATGGACGTGTTCCTGGAACGGCTCAGCCTGGTCGCGGCGGACATCAAGAAAGTCACCGAAAGCTTGAGCAACGTCCTGGGCGGACCCGAGGGAGAGAAGGCCCTGCGGGACATTCTGACCAACACCCAGGAGCTGACCCGGGATCTTTCCCAGATGGCGAAAGAGAACCAGGCCGAGATCCGGAGGATCACCACGAACCTTGCGGACCTCACGGGGGAGATGCAGGGAGTGGTCTCGGAGAACCGAGAAGCAGTGCGAAAGACGATGGCCGCCCTGCCAGAGACTGCCGAAAACCTGCGGGGCGTGACCGAAGAGGCCCGTCGGTTTCTGCAAGAAAATCGGCGCAACCTGACCGAGACCGTCGAGCAGCTCCGCCTGGCCTCGGAGCGCCTCAATGCCTCGCTGGAGCAGATTCAGCAAGTCTCTCGGAAAGTCCAGGCGGGCGAAGGAACGCTGGGCAAGCTGGTTCAGGACGAGGCGCTCTACGAAGAGGCCAAGAATACCCTTGTGGAAATGAGGAATCTGATCGAGGATCTGCGCGAGCAGGCCCCGATTTCCGCCTTTGTCTCGGTCGGCGGAGCCGCCTTCTGAGAGGATGGGGCCGTTTCCGGGCTGTCCAAGCGCGTGAGGGATGCTGATGAGAGTGCTCGTGGTAGGAAGCGGGGGAAGAGAACATGGGCTCGTGTGGAAAATCCGGCAGAGCCCCAAGGTATCCGAGGTGCTCTGCGCCCCCGGCAACGCCGGGATCGAGGCCCAGGCGGCTTGCGTGGACGTGGCTCCGGACGATCTCGAAGGGCTTCTGCGTCTGGCCAAGGATCGGAAGGTCGATCTGACGGTCGTGGGACCTGAGGCGCCTCTGGCTCTCGGGATCGTCGATCTTTTCCAGGAGGAGGGCTTGCGGATTTTCGGACCTACCCGCGAAGCCGTTCAGCTCGAGGCGAGCAAGTCCTTCGCCAAGGAACTGATGAAGCAAAGAGGAATCCCGACCGCCTTTTTCTCCACCTTCACGGATCCGGAGGCGGCAAAGCGCTACATCCGGGAGGTCGGGGCGCCCATCGTGGTCAAGGCCGACGGGCTTTGCGGCGGCAAGGGCGTCATTGTATGCCGCTCCGTGGAAGAAGCCCTGGATGCAGTGGACCTCATCATGGTCAACGAATCTTTCGGAGACGCGGGCCGCAGGATCGTGGTGGAGGAGTGTCTCGAGGGGGAAGAAGCCTCTTTTATGGTCTTTACGGATGGCGAGGCGGTCCTCCCCATGCCTTCTTCCCAGGACCACAAGCCGGTCTTCGACGGCGACCGCGGTCCCAACACGGGCGGCATGGGAGCGTATTCGCCGGCGCCTGTGGTGACCGAGACGCTGGAGCGCCAGATCCTCGAGGAGATCATCCGGCCCACGATCCGGGCAATGGCCGATATGGGACGGCCCTACCGGGGCGTCTTGTACGCGGGCTTGATGATCGACGAGGGAAAAGCCAGGGTCCTCGAGTTCAACTGCCGCTTCGGCGATCCCGAGGCCCAGCCCGTGCTGGCCCGCATGAAAAGCGACATTGTTCCGGTGATGGAAGCCGTCATCGAGGGCAATCTCTCCGGGGTGCGCCTGGACTGGGACCCGAGGGCGGCTGTGTGCGTGGTTATGGCTTCCAGGGGATACCCGAGAAGCTACAAGAACGGGTTCCCGATCTCAGGGCTGGAGGAAGCGGGGAAACTGGCGGACACCGTGATCTTCCACGCCGGCACCAAGCGGAAAGGCGGGGAGATCGTGACGCACGGCGGCCGTGTGCTGGGCGTTACGGCCCTGGGCGAGACCATCGCAGACGCCATCGGCCGGGCTTACGACGCCGTCGAAAGGATCCAGTGGCAAGGGGTCCATTTCCGGAAAGACATCGGCCGCAAGGCCCTTGACCGAAGGCTGAGGCCGCCGGCCGCCTGAAGCGGCCCCGCCCTGGTTTGGAGGTGGAATTTCGCAGAGGAGAAAGACGCAATGGAAAGGACAAAGGCCCGCGTGGGCATTCTCATGGGAAGCCCCTCTGACCTTCCGGTCCTGGAAGAAGCCTGCAAGGTGCTCGACGAGTTCGGAATCCCCTGGGAAATGCACGTATCCTCAGCGCACCGGAGCCCGGAGAAGACAAGCGCGTATGCGGCCTCGGCCGCGGACCGAGGCTTGGAGGTTCTCATCGCCGGAGCTGGCTGGGCCGCCCACCTGGCCGGGTCCGTGGCGGCCGCGACTCCCCTGCCCGTGATCGGCGTTCCCATCGACAGCTCGCCTTTGCAAGGATTGGACGCCTTGCTCTCCACTGTCCAGATGCCTCCGGGCGTTCCGGTAGCCACCATGGCGATCGGAAAAGGGGGCGCTCGGAACGCGGGCTTGCTGGCGGTCCAAATTCTCGCACTGAGTTCGCCCGAGATCCGGGACAAACTCCTGCGCTACAAGAAGGGCCTCGCCGAGGAGGTGGAAAGGAAGGACCGTGAGCTCCAGGCGAAGCTCGGAGCCTCCGGCGGAAGCGCCAAGTCCTGATGCCTCGTGGCCTGCCAGGGCCGAGGCGGCCGGCTGGATTCTTCCTGGCGCGCAGGAGCCGGATCCATGGCGCGGATACTTTCGATCGATCCACGAAACCCTGACTTCGATTTCCTCGAGGATGCCTCTCGGGTCTTGGCGGCGGGCGGCGTGCTGGCTTATCCCACCGAGACCCTGTACGGCCTGGGTGTGGACGCGTTTCGGGAAGATGCCCTGGAGAGGCTTTTCGCGTTGAAGGGCAGGCCCCAAGGCATGCCCGTGTCGGTTCTCGTGCGGGACCCTGAAATGATGCTTGCAGTGGCCCGGGAAGTGCCTCCCGCGGCCCGGACGCTCCTGGACGCCTTCCTGCCCGGCCCCCTCACTTTGGTGCTTCCAGCCCGGCCCGACCTGCCCGAGCGTGTCACAGCGGGGTCCGGTAAAGTCGGAGTGCGCATTTCCCCCCATCCCGTGGCGGCTTTGCTCTTGCGGGCCTACCCGAGACCCATCACGTCCACGAGCGCGAACCCGTCCGGCCTCCCTGCGGCGCGTACCGCAGGCGAGGTCGTTGCCTATTTCCCGACTGGCCTGGACTTCGTGCTGGACGGCGGACCGGCCGCGGCAGGGGTTGGATCGACCGTGGTGGATCTCACCGGGCCGAAGCCGCGGATTCTCAGAGAGGGAGCGATTTCGAGGGACGAGATCGCCCGGGTCGTTCCGTTTTGAGGTATAAAACGGCCGTGGCCACGACCCGTTGACCGGGAGGGATCCTTTGGGTAGGTTTACTCTCCGCACCCGCCGCGTGCGTTCAGGGCGCGCATGTTGTTGGGGAATGGGACCGTGTGCGTAGGCGGAAGGGCGGGATAAGCATTGCCGGTTGTTTCGGAAAGCGGATTTTTGAAAGAAGGAGGCCCAAGATGAGAGAAGTTGTGATTGCAGGCTACCTGAGAACCGCCCAATCCAGATCCAGGCCCCGGGAGCCGGAAAGGGATGTCTTCCACAAGCTCAGGGGAGACGATCTCATGGCGCGGCTCATGCCGGAGCTCATGAAACGGCTGAAGATCGATCCCAAGGAGCTCGACGATTTCATTGTGGGCTCGGCCATGGGCGTCTATGAGAATTGGACGTACGGCGGCCGCTTTCCCGTGTTCTTGGCCAATTTCCCCGAGACCCTGGCTGCGAAATTCGTGGACCAGCAGTGCGGGTCCTCCATGGCTGCCATTCACGTGGGCTACATGGAGATCGCCACGGGCAACGCGGACATTGTCATGGCCGGAGGATTCGAGCACATGACGCGCGTTCCCATGGGAGCCAATCCGCAGGCCATCTCTCCGAACATGAGGCTCCTTCAGGAGGAGCAGTACAAACACTGGGATTTCATGACCGCCATGAGCATGGGGCTGACGGCGGAAAAACTTGCGGGCCTGGCAGGGATCAGCAGGAAAGAGATGGACGAATGGGGCGCCAGGAGCCATCAGCGCGCGGCCCGGGCCCAGGCCGAAGGGTTTTTCGACGGAGAAATCCTGCCCATTGAAGCGGAGCAGGCCGACGGAAAGGTGATCACGGTGACCAAGGACCAGGCTGTCCGCGGCGATACGACCATGGAAGGCATGGCAGGGCTTAAGCCGGCCTTCAAGCCGGACGGGCTCATCACGGCCGGAAACAGCTCTCCTTTGAACGCCGGGGCCGCCTGCATGGTTCTCATGGAAAAGGGGAAAGCTCTGGCCAAGGGTATACGGCCTCTTGCCACGATCCGCTCCATCGGGTTCGCTGGAGTCGACCCGACCATCATGGGCGTGGGGCCTGTGCCGGCCTCGAAGAAAGCTCTCAAAGCCGCCGGCCTCTCCGTCGCGGACATCGACTACTGGGAGATCAACGAGGCTTTCTGCGTCGTGGCCCTGAACTGCATCAAGGAACTCGGGATCGACCCGGAGCGCGTGAACGTGATGGGCGGCGGCACGGCCATCGGCCATCCTCTGGGCGCGAGCGGCTGCCGCCTGGTGGGAACCCTGGCCAGGATCCTCGAGGCGAAGAAAGGCCGTTACGGGCTCGCCAACGCCTGCTGCGGCGGAGGCCAGGGCGTGGCCACGGTGATCGAGCGAGAGGGCTGAAAGCGCGCGGTCCGGCCTTCAGGTCCCGTGAAGCCCCCGAGCCGGACTTGAAGGCCGGGCTCCGATGGTTCGCCCGCCGTTACCTGGGAGGGGCCTACCTGCGGTGGGTCGTCTGCGACGACGACATCTTCTCCCCCTGGAACTCGAGCCGAGGACGGCGATGCCCAACCCTTCTTCGGACCACGGCTCCTCCATGGGCTTTCTGGTATAGTCCCCCGAAGGGCCCTGCCTTTTCCCTTTACATTTTGCATTTGAAATGCATAATCTCCACTCAGGAGATTGGCTATGAGTCCGCCCTATATCAAAAGATCGCTGGAGCCGGTCCTCAAGAAGGCGGCTGCCGAATTCCCTGCCGTGGTGCTGACCGGACCGCGTCAATCCGGCAAGACAACGCTCCTGCAGCACCTCTTCGGGAAGCGTTACCGTTACGTTTCATTGGAACCGCCGGATGTCCGGGTGTCCGCGGAGAGGGACCCGCGCGCCTTCCTCGAAATGCACCCCCCTCCCGTGATATTCGACGAAGTGCAGTACGCTCCGACTCTCCTTCCCTACATCAAGGAGAAGATCGACGCCGACCGGCACAGAAGCGGGCAGTTCCTGTTGACCGGCTCGCAAAACCTTTTGCTCATAGAAAAGGTGACCGAATCTTTGGCAGGTCGTGCCGCGGTGCTTCGCCTTTTACCGCTTTCAAGGCGTGAGATCGAGGGAAGCCCCCATGCTCCCCTGCCATGGGAATCCAGGCGCCGTTCGTCCAAGGGGAAACCTTTTGCATATCGCGAGCTTTGGAAAGGATTCCTGAGAGGCGGGTATCCGGAGCTTGCTGCATACCCAAGGCGGGACTCAAGTCTTTGGCATGGGAGTTACATCCAGACATACCTCGAACGGGACGTGCGCACGCTCAGGCAGGTGGGAAACCTGTCCCAGTTCCAGGATTTCATCCGGATCCTGGCGGCCAGAAGCGCCCAGCTTTTGAATCTGACCGATGTCGCCCGGGACCTGGGAGTTGCGGTCAACACGGCCAAAGGGTGGCTCTCGGTGCTGGAAGCCACTTACCAGGTGATCGTGCTTCGCCCATACTTCGCCAACGTCGGCAAAAGGCTCGTCAAGACGCCGAAAGTCTATTTCACGGATGTCGGTACACTCTGCTATGTCGCCGGCCTGAGAGACCCCGAACACGCGGCTTCCGGCCCCATGGGAGGCGCCATTCTGGAAACCGCCGTGCTCTCCGAGATCGTAAAGACCCTGACTCATCGCGGCATCGAACCGCAGGTGTACTTCTGGCGTACCGTTGCCGGAACAGAGGTGGATTTCGTGGTAGAGACCGGGGGAAGGCTTGTTCCCATTGAAGTGAAGCTGTCTGCCACTCCAAGCCCTGGCATGGCCTCCTCAATTCTGACATTCCAAAAGGACCTTGGAGACAAGGCGATGCCAGGATACGTGGTGCATCCAGGCGACACAATGCTTCCCCTTGGTTCGGGCATGACGGCTCTGCCTTTCGCCGAGCTTTAATCCCGCCGGTCAGAATTTTCAGGTGGCGCAAGCTGATTGTGGCGGCGGGCTGGCTGACAAGTCCATCCAGCCGACACGCTCCGGTTCGCTGCGCGTGTGGCTGACGGGCCAGGCGTTCGTCCGCCCGGGCGCAGTTCATCCCGTCCGACTCCTCGGGAGCACAGGAAATTTTTTCCTGACAGATAGTTATACCACTACATATGCTTTTTTCTTGTTGTGGGGGCTTGCTGCCTTTCGGCTTCCTGAACGATAGCAACCGAAAACCACTCACAGGAGGTTCCGGCCATGAACATGAAAAAGAACAGCATCCTCTTGTTCGTGGTCTCCTTGGTGTTCTTGGCAACGGTTTACACAGCCTCGCCGGCCCGTGCCTGGGAAACGGCGGTCGTCGACAACGGGCCTGTCCTGGGCCCAGCTTCTCTCGCGGTCGATGGGGGCGGTTCGCTCCACCTTGTATGCCGCGACGGCCTGTCTCACAGGCTCAAGTATGCGACCAATACCTCAGGAGAGTGGGTCTTGTCCTGGATCGAAACCAATCCTGTGGTCACGGCTGACGAGTTCTCGCTCGCGTTGGATACCGCAGGCCGGCTGCACATCGTCCTCTGCTCCCCGGGGCCACGGCTCTGGTACCTCTCGAACGCCGGAGGCCTCTGGACCCTGACGGAGCTGGAACCCGGCGTGCGGCCCTCGATCGCTGTGGACGCAGCGGGCTACGCGCATATCGGTTCCGTGCGCATTCCGGAAGTCTGGTACACGACGAACAAGACAGGAGCCTGGGTGAATGAAAAGGTTGACCCGGCGGCCGTTATGTGGCCGTCGGCGACCTCCATCGCGGTGGACCTGTCAGGTCATGTCCATCTGGTGTACGGGTCTTACATGGACTCTTATTACTTGGATGGCCAAGAAGCCTACGTCACGAACGCCTCGGGTTCCTGGGTGGAGACACCGCTGCCGGTGGATCTCTTGAGTGGTGGGAAAGCGTGGAAGCCTTCCTTGGCGGTCGACGCATCGAATCGCGTCCATCTGAGCTATCTCGGAATGGGCCTCCTCGGGAACGGGTTCACCCTCGTCCATGCTGCGAAGCAGGGACAAACGTTCGCTTCGGAGATCGCCTCCTGGGAACGGTCGGGATCGTCTGCTCCGTTTCCGCTTTCCACGGACATGACGACGGACATCGGCAATCGGGTGCACATCGGATACACGTACAAGGGAACTTCCGGCTCGTTTCGGCTCAAGTACGCCACGAATGTGAATGGATCCTGGGAGGTGTCGGGTTCCCTGTCGGAAGGAATCGATTCGACAGGTTCGTCAATCGGCGTGGACTCTACCGGCAAGGTCTATTTGGGCTACGTCGACGGGACCGGCCGTCTTCTGGTGACCTCCGGCAGGGCCGAAGGCCTTACCCCCATGTGGCCCGGAACTCCGGCCGAAGCCTCGGTGTACGGAGAAGAATCGAGGCGGCGATCGGGCTTGTTCAATCTGCTTGCGCCCGTTCTCGTCGCTGCGGGCGCAATCCTGTGCATGAGGATGTACCGGCGAAGCAAGCGCTTGCCGCGCGCAGACCGTCTCATCCCGTAGATCTTGCGTGTCCACGGCGGTCCCTGGGCTGTGACGGGCCGGTTGCTTCGTTTTCCGATTGCCGATGGGGACGGAAATATGTAACCGTCCGGTGAACGCCATCTTGCGTGAAGGGAGGGCAGCCCCTGATACTCTTGCCATGGAGAGAGGGAAAAACCATGGCAAGACAGCACAGAGTCCGGAGCCGAGAAAAGGAAACGTGCTGGCTAGAGCGAGTTCGCAAGTGGCAGGCAAGCGGTCTTTCCAGCCGAGCGTCTTGCGATCGGGAGGGCTTAAGCCCTTCGTGTCTATGCTGGTGGAAATGGAAGTTTACTCGACGAGGCAAGCCGCCTGTATCGGCGCTGCGGCAAGGATCCACACGTAGTCTTTTTCCTTCCAGCAGACTCCCCTTCGTCCCCCTGGGAATCTTTTCTCCGAGAAGTGCAGATCTGAGGCTTACGGTTCTGGACCGCTACCGGTTTGAGATCTCGCGAAAGGGTTTGACCTGGAGACCCTGGAGGCGGTGCTTACGATTCTGGAGGGCCGGGCATGCTGACCCTTGCGGGCTCGGTGCGGGTTTTCCTGTGCACGCAGGCTACGGACATGCGGCGAGTTTCGATGTCGGTTTTGCGCATGGGCGAGGAGCAAATGGGTCAGGATCCATTTTCGGGGCATCTTTTCGTGTTTTTCAATTTTTCAACCGTCGGGCGGGCCGGGCAAAGATTCTGTACTGGGCCCGCTCTGGGCTGGCGATTTGGTACAAGAGTCTGGAAGAGGGTACGTTGCGGGTGGATCGCACGGGATGGGGTTCGGTCAAGATGGGGTATTGGACCTTGCGATGCTTCTGGAGGGGATCGAGAGGGTACGGAGTAGCGGCGTCGGCAGGCGATGTGTCCGAGGGCATGGGCGAAAAAGATCTTGCCGACGCCCACGGGCTCGGCTTTGGAAGAAGTCGATATCCCAGAGGGCGCACGCGGCTTGTTCGGGGGGAGGAAAGTCGGCCGGATCGGTGGAGCGGCCTCCGGGAGGTTTGCGGGGGTGCCGTTTACCAGGGTGCGGCCTTGGTAGAGGCGGACCATCGAACGGTCAGCAGCGGCCTTGAGTCTTTGCCCGCGGAAGGCGCGCGGCACGCAGTAGAGCGTGCGGGCCACGGAGGTGTGCGGATCGCGCGCCACCTTCGGGGTCGCGTATAGAGGGGGATGTCATAGGGCTCGGTGGGCGCGGGCAGCAGATGCGCTCTCTCCTCGGTCTTGAACTGTTCCCGGGGCATCCGGAGGGTTGGGCTGTGAGGGCGTGCCATCCGGTCACGGGAGTGAGTCTTTCTGAAAATTGTCAAAGTGAAGAGGGTCCTCCAAGTTACCGGCACACCCAATTGCCCACGATGGACTTATTGATCTCCAGACTGGTGGCGATCGCTGTCGCACCGGCAACGGCCCGATAGATTCGCTCTACCTTGAACTCGCGGGAGTAGCCGTAGGCGCCGTGAAGCTGCCTGGCAATGTCCACGGCCTGCAGGGTCGTAGGCATGACGAAGAGCTTTGCGGCCGCCGCCTCGGTCATCCAGTTCGGGTCGCCCTCGTCCTGGAGAACGGCGGCCCGATAGGTCATCGACCGGGCCGCCTGGAGCCGTACGTATACGTCTGCCAACATCCACTGGACGCCTTGCATCCCGGCTACGGGCTTTCCTCTTACTAGCCGCTCCTTGGTGTATTGGACCGCTTCGTCCAGCGCTGCCTGGATCATTCCGACACACGCGGCACACTGCTCGATTTTTTCCGTGGAAATCCAATGGAGCAGCACATCGAAGCCTTTCCCTTTTTCACCGAGGATATGATTCTTCGGAACGCGGAGGTTTTCAAGGTACACATCCACCGTCTCCATGCCTCCGCCTCCCATCAGGTCCCAGCGGCGCGTCACGGAGTATCCGGGACTGTTCTTCTGAATGACGAAGGCCGTGCATCGTTCCGTTTCATCTTTGGCAAAGAGCATCGCGTACCCGTCCCGGGCGCCGAAGGTGCTGAATCGCTTCATTCCGTTGACGACATAAGCGTCTCCGTCTGGGACCGCTGTGGTGCTGAGCAATCTCGGGTCTGACCCGGTGCTCTCTTCCGTGAACTGAATACTGGAACAGGCCGTGCCGTCGCATAAGGGCTTGAGAAAGGTCTCTCGAACCAGATCAGAGCCGAATCGAAGGATGCATTCCGGGATGCTGTTGTTGAAGGCGACAGACCACCAGGCACCCGTTCCCGAGTATGCGATCTGTTCGCAGACCAGGATGACCGTCAGATTGTCGGCCTCTCCTCCGCCGTACCGGGTCGGAACAGGCATCCCGAACAGGCCGAGATCGGCCATTTTTCGGATCAGTTCGTCAGGGATTTTTTCCTCCTGGTCGATGCGGGCTGCAATCGGTTCGATTTCCCGCTCTGTGAACTTCCTCACGGTCTTCTGCAGGAGCAGCTGATCTTCCTTCAACCGGTAGTCCATGAGAACCTCCCGCACGAGATCATTTCGCCGCGCGAGCGGCGGCGAGTTTGGCCTGGAGTTCATCGATCCTGCGGTGATTGTCTTCTGACCCGATATAGGTCCTGAAGAGCCACTCTTGGAGCTTTATGGCTCCGTCAAGGTCCTCGTTCAGGATCTTGTTGGCGAGCTGCTTGGTCTCTTTGAGGCACATGCGGTCGAAGGTCGCCATCTCGCGGGCAATCGCCGTAACTGATTCGATAAGCTTGCCCTCGGGGAAGACTTTCGAGACGTAACCCATCCGCTCTGCCTCATAAGCGTCGTAAATCCTGCCGGTGAGAGCGACTTCCTTTGCGCGACCCAGGCCGATGATTCTCCAGAGAGGGTCGAGGATAGGCGTCAGCGAGAGGGCGATCTCCCTTTGGCCGAATTTTGCGCGCTCCGAAGCGTACCGGATGTCGCACATCATGGTGAGGTCGAATCCACCCGCAATGGCCGGGCCCCCTACCGCGCAGATGACGGGCTGGCTGCAGAAGAGTATGGCCCTGTAGGCTCTGTGGAAGAGAGCCGTATAGGCTTCGTTCGAGACCTTCTCCAGTTGGCGGATGGCATTCAGATCGAACCCTGCGGAGAAATACTTCTCTCCTCCTGTGAACAGGATGACCCGAACGTCTTCCCTCAGGCTCAGTTCGGAGAAAAGGCTCTCGATCTCCTCGAGCACTTCCGGCGAGAGGGCATTCCCTTTTTCCGGGCGGTGGATCGTTACAGTGGCCACGTGCGCGTCGATCGAAAGGCGTAAGTACTTCGTTTCCACGGGTCCCTCCGTTTCTTTCAGCCCCTTGGGCAGAGAGGCGGCCGCCGGATGTTGTTCCAGAGGCCCCCTTAGAAGAGGAAGCCCCAATCCGCGTTGCAGAGGAGTCCTCCATGGATGTCCAAGGAGGCTCCGTTGATGTACGAGGCCTTGTCCGAACTCAGGAACAGAATGGCATGGGCGATGTCTTCCGGCCGGCCGATGCGCCCCGCCGGGATGCGGGTGACCGCGCGGTCGTAGATAGCGCCAATTGTCGCATCGTCCAGGCCTGCTCTTCGGTAAATGGCGGTGTCGATCCACCCCGGAAGCACGGCGTTCGCCCGGATTCCGGGCAGGTCCCGAACCAGATGCAAGGTGAACTTGAGAAGGGCGGCCTTAGCGGTGCTGTACAGGAAGTGGTTCTGCGTGTGTTCGACCCGGGCCGCGCTGGAGGATACGTTCACGATGGAGGGGTGAGAGGACTTCCTTAGCAGGGGGACAAAGTGTTTCACCAGGAGCATGGGGCCTTTCAGATTGACACCGAAGACCATCTGAAAATCTTCCTCGCAGACTTGCTCGATGTTTACAAGCTTGCCCATGCCGGCATTGTTGACAAGGATGTCGAGTCTTCCATGCGCTTCCTCGACGTATCGAGCCAGCCGGAGGATGTCCTGTTCTTGCATCACATCGCACGTCTTGGCCGTAAAATGGGGTCCGAGACCGCGGGCCGCTGCGAGCAAGGCGGGTTCATCCAGGTCCGCACCGACGACACAGGCTCCCTCCTCCAGGAAGAGTCTGGCAGTGGCCAGGCCGATCCCGGATGCAGCTCCGGTGATAAGTACAATGGACTGCTCATTCATTTTTCTTTCTCCTTCGAAGAACGGCGTGTTCTGCTGAAGGTCTCTTCCGAGCGCTTGTCTTGGCGGGCGCTCGCGACTTCAGGGACGAGATGATTCGGGAACCCGTGAGAGTCTGGCGGCGCGATAGGCTCTCGTGTAGCGCAAGCAATGGCTGTCCTTTCCGAGCACGGCTTCTGCGGCGAAGAGGATGCTCGTGAGAGCTCGGTCTTCCGGGTCCAGAATGGCGCTGTCCATTCCGGAGGCAATCGCCAGGACTGCGAAGGCCTGGTTCACGACCGATCTTGCCGGCAGGCCAAAGGAGATATTGCTCAAGCCTGCCGTGATGTGAGCCATGGGGAATTCGGCTCGGATCTGGCGGATGCATTCGAAGGCGGTTCTTCCGCTCTCTGTGTCCATGGCCAGGGCCGTTACCAGAGGGTCGATGAAGAGCCTTTCATCCGGGACTCCCTCCTCGCGGATTCTGGCGACAAGATGCCGCACAATCCGGAGGCGGTCCTCAACGGTCCTGGGAATGCCCGAGTCGCCCAAGGCAAGCACCACCAAAGATGTGGAGTGGCCTCGAGCCATGGACAGGATGCGCTCCATCCGCCTCTTTTCTCCGCTAACGGAATTGATTCCAGGAGGACGGGCTGCGACCGAAAGGCCTTCTGCGATGGCCTCGGGATTCGGGCTGTCCAGGAACAGGGGCACGTTGGTGACTGCCTGAACCGTTTCGACCAGCCAGCGCATGTCCGCTGGCTCTCGGTCCGGGGCAGTCCCGGCGTTCAGGTCGAGGAATTGGGCCCCCGCCTCCACCTGCCGCAGTGCGAGCTTCTGAATCCAGTCCCGGTCCCTCGCCTCGATGGCTCGCGCAACGGGCTTCCTGGTTCCGTTGATCTTTTCGCCGATGAGAATCATGCTTGGCGCCCTCGGACCCTGTCTATAGCAGACCTTTTGCTTGTAGATCCTTCTTCGACTGCTCCAACAGGGACGCCAGTTCCCGATCCTGTTCGGCAGGTAGGGGCGGGACCTCGTGCTTGGCCAGGATCTGCTCGTACTTTTCCTTTCCCCGGGCGATGCTGTCCTTCTTTCCCCGGTTCACCCACTCCGGGTAAGGCCAGCGGTCGAAGATGTCCGGAAGAATCTGTTCTTGCTTCCAATACTCTCTGGTGTGCTTTGTGGACAGGAAGGAACCCGGGGCCGGACCGACCTCGCGGATTAGGTCGGCGGCCAGGGTCGCGCTGTCCACCCGAATTCCGTCCAGGATTCTGCCCACCATTTTGGCCGCGTCGTTGTCCAGGATGGCCGCAACGGGGTGGTTCGTGAGCTCGTCGTAGACTCCGCCGTGGAAATAGATCTTGTTGCTGCCTGCCAAGGCCATGATGGTTGCGGAAAGGGTCTTCTCGACGGCGCACTGGTAGTCGATCGCCTTGGCGTCCGAGCCGACGATCCCTGTGCAGGGGATGCCGTTCCTCCGCCAGATTTGGGACCAGGCTGCATCCAAGAGGGCTCTTTCGGGGCCGCCCTGAATCACGCAGCTCTCGCGCATGCCCATGACCTGAGAATAGTTTCCGACCAGGACTTCGATTCCGGGTTTGTACACCTGCGCCAGGACGATGATGGCCGTGACTTCCGCGTAGTTTTGCACGACGGTGCCGGCAAGCGTCGCCGGCGAACTGGCGCCTGCTGCGACGCCGCTGAACGGGTTGAGCGGAAAATTCGCATCTGCGGAGCTGAAAAGGAGCTGGAGCTGATGGCCGGGCCAGGTCAAAGGGGGCGCCCCGCTCAGAAGCACGGCCGGCCGTACGCCGACAGCGTTGAACATGCGGATCATCCACGCGTCGGTTTCCATCTGAGCGGCTGCGAACAAGGCCTTCTGGCAGTGGCGGAGATTGAACGCCATCAGCCACAAATAGCCATACACTCCGCTGGCGACCTTCTCTTCAATATGCGCGTAAGGTCCGAAGCCGTATACGTGGACCTCGTTCAGGTAGTCGAGCACCTTGGATGCGTTGAGGAAGTCCTGCTCCGTAGGGGTTCTGCGCTCCCAGGTGTCAAGGTCCACAGTGTCCATTCCGATCCAGGGACAGAAGGTGACCCGGTTGCCGCCGAGTTCCACGTCGTACTGCGGGTTGCGTGCCTTGAGGAGCACTTTGTCGGGGCATTTCCTCAGGCTTTCCTCGATTAAGGAAGGGGGAAAGGTCACGAGCTTTTTCTTCTTGTCCACCGCGCAGCCAGCGTCGCTCAAAACGTTCAGTGCCCGCTCGTTGTCCAAAACGACGCCGGTCTGCTCCAAAACCCTGAGCATGGCTTCGTGGATTTTCTCCACTTCCTCGGGCCGGAGGATGTTGAGCGGTCTTTCGACAAGATATCCCTTTGTTGGCATGATGATGTTTGCCTCCTCGAATGAGTTCTCCGTGCCGGGTGTCAGCTCTCAGCCCATCACTTTCCCACTAGGTGCCTGGCCAGGACGGCTCCTCCGACGGCAGTTGGGTCGTATCCATCTGCGCCGATCCCTGCGGCGAAACTCTCCGTGATGGCCCCGCCGCCCACCATCACCTTCAGTTTTTCCCGTAGCCCTTCGCTCTTGAGCTTGTCGATCACTTTCTTCATCTCCGGCGCGGTGGTGGTTAAAAGCGAGGACATGGCCAGGATCTCCGGCCGGGTTTCCCGAACGGCAGCGAGAAACTGTTCTGCCGTGATGTTCACGCCCAAGTCCAGCACCTTGAATCCCTGGGCCGTCATGAGGGTGGCCACCATCGCTTTTCCGATGTCGTGGATGTCGCCGTAAACTGTGCCGAGAACCACGGTCCCGACGGTCTCTCGCTTGCCCCCGCTCCGTTCGATGGCCGCTTCGAGAATCGGAGTAGCGGCCTTCATGGCGTCCGCGGCTCCCACCATGTCGGGAAGAAATAAGTCTCCTTTGCCGAAGCCCTCGCCGATCTCCCGGATGGCTTCGGTCAACACATCGAGAGCCCGAAGCGGGTCGATGGATGCCTCCACGGCCTTACGGGCCCAATCGACCGCTGCTGTCTGGTCATAGGCCAGTACGGACTGTTTGAGCTTCTGCAGGATCTCTTCTCCCATGTCTCGATTCCTCCTTCCCCAGGTGAAGAATCACTGGGCACAAAAGCGGATCCGTCACAACAGGCCACGGCTCCGGTAGTAGTCGTAGCCCTCCCTGAGAATCCTTTGCACTTCCTCTTCCTCGCTCGGCGTAAGCGGCTTGGAGATCTTGTGGGTGGCCAGGATTTGTTCCACCCTTTCCTTGGCATAATCCAGGGCACTCTTCTTGCCGGCGGCCGTCCACTCGGGCAGGGTGAGCCGGTCGGTGAACTTTTGCAGATACTGCTCCTTCTTCCACCACTCCCGAGTATGGGCAGTGGCCAGATAATTGCCCGGGATCGGCCCCACCTGTTCGATGAGCTCCACGGCAAGGGTATCGTCGTTTACGTCGATGCCCTGGAGGAATCTCCCCACCATGCCCGCGATCTCATCGTCCAGGACGGCTTGGACCGGGTGATGGGTGAGTTCCCCGTAGATCCCCCCGTGCAACCAGATGAGGTTGGCGCCTCCCAGTGCGGCCGTCATGACCGAAAGGGCCTTCTCGTACCCGCACTGGAAGTCGATTCTCTTGGAGCTGCTGATGCCGCAAGCCAAGGCTCCGACGACCAGGTTGAATTTGCGGCAGAGCTGTGCCCGCGCGATCTGGTGCAGGGACGTGCCGATCCCGCCAAAATCGGGAGAGCCAGTCCGCATGTTCATGGCAAAACCGATGTCTCCCATCCCGGTTCGAGTGCCGGGCCGCAGAACCTGGCATAGCACAACGGGGGCTGCGTCCGTGGCGAGATCCAGAACCAGGGAACCTGCGAAGGTGGCAGGACCGCTGGCCCCCATGACATGCCCCCCTCCGCAGGCAACCGGGAAGCCTGCCTCCACGTATCGGAAAAGCCCGTCGATCTGGTCTTCGTAGTATGTCAAAGGGGCCGAGCAGGCCACCACGCCGCAGTATTCTACGCCTAGGGCCTTTGCGAGCTGCAGATTGAAGATATCAGAGCCGGCGGCGGTCCCTTCCATAAACTGGGCCTTGGTCGAGTGGGTGAGCTGGAGCGCAAAACCCTCGGTAATAGCCATGGCCGGCGGCACGCCCTGGTAGCCGAAGTAGGGGGTGTAGCTTCCGAAACAGCCCAGGTGCTCGCAGGCGTCGAGGACTCTGACGCCATCGATGAACTCTTGTTTTGTCGGCGGACGAGGCTCCCAGGTATCGAGGTCCACCGTGTTCATGCCTGGGAACGGAGTGAAGTGGACAGTGGAACCTCCCAGGATGACATCGTTCGCCGGGTCTCTGGCCTTGAGACGAAAGCTGCTCGGCACCTTCCGGAGGGACTCTTCCACGAGCCCCTGGGGAAACCGGACGCGCATCTGGTCATAGTCCACGCAGCACCCGTTTCGCTCAAGCACCTCCAGGGCCTTCCGGTGCTCGATCCGGACGCCTGTCACCCACAACACATCCAGCGCCCTGGACCAAATCGTCTCGACCTGTTCTTGCGTCAGGATCTCGAGGGGCTTGAACTTGCGTGTGAAGCCTTTGTGCATTCACCTCCTCCTTTCTGACTTCGGTGGTCTTTTCCTTTTCGAGTGAGCAGGCTCTCCAATAGCCGAAAGGCCGGAACCGCCGAGGATGAGCCTGACGAACTCCTTGCTCCCTCTCTGAGATGGACCGGTCCTTCAGCCCAGCACCCCCGGGCTGGGCTTACGCCTGCGGGCCTGCCAGCATGCCGCCGTCCACGGGAAGGGCGACTCCGGTAATGAAGGCAGCAGCATCCGAACAGAGCCAGACAACGGTCTCGGCGATTTCCCAGGCTTCTCCGATGCGTTTGAGCGGGTGCAGGGTGGCCAGAAACTTGAGGGTCTCTGCGTCACAGAATCTCTCGGTCATCGGCGTGTTGACCATGGCTGGACAGACGGCATTGACGCGAATTCCCTTGGGCCCGTACTCGATGGCCGCCGCTTTGGTGATGCCCACGACGCCATGCTTGGCGGCCACGTACCCGTAATGGCAAGGCATGCCGAACAGGCCAGCCAGGGACGCGGTGTTCACGATTGCGCCTCCGCCGTTTTGGAGCATCTGGGAGATCTCATATTTCATGCACAGCCACACGCCAGTCAGGTTCACCGCAATAAGTCGGTCCCAGTTCTCTTCCGGATACTCGGTCAGAGGAGGACGGCCCAACTCGATCCCCGCATTGTTGAAGGCGTAATGCAGAGCCCCGAAGGCCTCAACGGTCTTCTGGATCATCTGCCGGACCTGGTCCGGTCGAGACACGTCGGCCCGAACGAACAGGGCCTGCCCGCCAGCCGCTTCGATCCTTCGGACCGTCTCCGCGCCCCCCCTGGAGTCCAGGTCTACGACAGCAACTCGGGCGCCGTTTCGTGCAAAACGCTCTGCGGCCGCGCGGCCGATGCCGCTGGCCGCCCCCGTCACCAGGGCTGTTTTCCCGGCCATCGTTCGCTCCATCACGGCACCCCTAAGGTTCAGAGTAGAAGGAAAAACAGGGAAGAGAGCCCGTCGGCGCCGTGGCCTCTCGGATGTCTTGCCCCATGGGCCTCTTGCTCTTTCCTTTCCGTCAGTCTTCCTTGTAAAGCTTCTCGAATCGTTTGCTCTTCACCATGGCTCGCTCGAAGGTGCCCGGGGCTTGCCAGATGATCTTGGGCCGGATCTTGATTCGGCTGTGAAATGCCTCTAGGAGTTCTTTCTCCAAGTCGGGCAGCTTCTCCTCTGGGAATTCTTTTCCCCACTCCACCTTGATTTTGAGCGGCGGCTCCACGCGGGGCGGCTTTTCCGTGAGGACGATCCTGAACTCGCCGCTGACGCGCGGGCTGAAGCTTTCCAGGACTCCGGCAACGGCTGCCGGATAAACAATGACTCCTTTGACCTTGAGCATATCGTCGGTCCGCCCTACGATCTTGTACCGGAACCCGGATCCGCCGCATGGGCAGGGAGACGTGCGGACTTCGTGGATATCCCCCAGGGTCGAACGCAGCGGCATGAGGCTTCCGGCCATAAGAGGCGTCAGGACGGCCTCGCCCCTTGCCCCGTCTTCCAGAGGAATCGGCTCATGGGTATCGGGGTCCACGAGTTCGTACAGGCAGTAGTCGTCCGCCAAGTGATGCATTCCCTGGTATTCGGGATACGTGCAGGAAACGCCCAGCGCGCCCCCATGGTCGATCAGAACGCCGCCGAACCCCTCCTCGATCTTTCTGCGGATCTCCGGCACCCCGGGCCCTGGCTCACCTCCGCAAAGAAGGAGACGAATCCCCATCTCTTTGGCCGGTATGCCGATCTTCTGCGGTGCCGCATCGACGAGGTAGGAAGCCAGGGATGGAGTCCCAATAAAGATCGTCGGTTTGTAATGCTTGGCCATCTGGAAAATACGGTCAGCCCCGGTTTCCGCGCCGACTGGTATCACGCCTAGCTCCATACGCATGAGCCCCATGACGGTGGCGATTCCGCCGATGTGCATGGAGAGGCCGAAGCACTCGAGCACGCGGTCTCGTTTACGAGCCCCAGCCCGCCAGAGTCCCCGGGCCAGGTGTTCACCCCAGACTTCGAAGATCGCCCGGAAGGTGAATGGATAAGGCGTCGGGTCACCGGTTGTTCCGGTTGTGCTGTTGATGAGGGTCAACTCGTCCACCGAGATAGGCAGCTCTTCGCTCAGGAGCCGGATCAGGTCTCCGTTGCAGGCGGCCGCATGCTCGCGGTAGTCCTCTTTCGTAAAGATGGGAATGGCTCGGGAATAGTCCTCCAAGCTCCGGATTTTTTGATCTACGTTTTCCGCAGTGATGCCCGCTGCCCGGTATTTCTTCTGGAAATACGTTGATCGCTCGCAGATCTGCTTGAGGGCGTGCCGGAGCTTGTAGAACTGAACCTCCCGCATCTGCGGGGTGTTCAGAAAGGGCTCCATGTTCATGTCCCAGTATTTTCTATCTTCGTCCATGGTATGCCTCGCGCGTTCGCATGTGGAAGGAGAAACAGGTTCACTTGAACGGGTTGGGAGCCAGTGGTCGATTCTTCCAGTAGAACGGATCATGGTGGGGTACGATCTCCGCCCCCATGCATTTCAGCAAATCCAGAGTGTGGAAGCCCTGCAGCACCTTGGACTCGTCCCAGGCCACCCAGGGCATGATCTTGCCCTCGAGTTGCTCGATGCTGTCCAAGGCATCGCTTGTCAACACGTAGCAGCGATGGCCTTCGGTCTTCACCATCACGCTCTGCAGGCCCGGCGTGTGGCCGGGCATGGGGAAGGCCACGACCGTACCGTCTCCGAAGAGGTCCAGAACCCCGTCAACAGGCACGAAGTGGAGCCGTTTCAGATCTCCATAATCCCCCGGCATGTATCCGATCTGCCCCTCTTCGATGACCTTGAGTTCAGGTCTCTGAACGAAGATGGGCACCTCCGTGTCGGCCAGCATGTGGACGCCCCCGGCATGGTCCAGGTGCCCGTGGCTTAGGATAAGCCCGTTGAGGTCTTTGGGCTCGATGCCCAAGCGGCTCTTGATCTGCTCCTCAAAAGCCTCCTCTGGTTTCATCTCGGGAACGATCGGCACGCTCAGGATCTCCTTGCCCAAGTGCGCCTCAGCGTCGGTCGCGCAGCGCGCGTTCATGCCGGTATCGAACGCTACGAGGGAGCTGCCGTGGCGAATGACATAGAAGGGAACGGGGATGGTGTGGGTCCGACCCATTTCCCTCTTGTCCGTGATCTGGATGAGCTTTTCCTTTAGGGTCCGGATGTACCCACCGATGAAGGCATAGATTTGCACCTCGACCGCCATGAGACACGCCTTTCTCTTCCCAGGTGTTTCGCTGCACAGGACCGGCCCGGCCCCCGGCAGTTGGAACGGCCCGCGTTGGCCGAGTTTTCTTGATGGTTGTAGTCTCCAAGAAAAGGACGTCCGCTGTAAATTCCCACAAATAGGGATTTCGGTATCCCCATTTGTTGGGTTTTGTGGTAATATGAATACGACTGAGAACAGGCAGGAAGGCGATCATGTTCTTGCCAGAAGCTCCACCTGGGTCCCAGGCCGCGGGGTCCGCTGCCATCGAAAAGCTTGCGCGGCAGGGGGGCGCCCCATTCACGACCCTGAGGCAGGTCCTGGAAGCTTTCAAGTCCTATCTCATCGAGGAAACGCTCAGGCGTTTCGCTGCAGAGCCCGGCTCTCCTTATAAGGAATTCGTTTTCAAGTCCGGTCTCCTCCGCCAGCGGGCGTACACCTTTTACGAAGTCCTTATGGAGGCTTTAGACGGTAACCGGAATCCTCTCCGGGTGGATCAGGCGGAAGCTGGATACGACAGAGCTTTCAGAGGATTTTTTCTGGGCAATGTTCTCAGGCCCCAGGATGTCTTCCGATCGGTGATGCACGAGATTCTCCAAGCCCTGCAGGCGCAAGGCTTGTTAAATATCCCGAATCTTTGGGAGGAGATCCAAAAGTTCTATGAAATCGTTATCGAGGCCTACCAACAGAATGCGCTCTCTTTCCTGCGCACTCGGGAGGAGCTGATCAACGAAAAGGTCAACCAATTGCAGCTTCTCTATGAGTTCACCCAGACCCTCCTCTCCGAACCGCCTCGCTCCGACGCCATTCTGCGCCACCTTTTCCACCATCTTGTGAAGCTGTTCGAGACAAGTGAGGTAATCTTGGAAATCAAACGGGATTCGGAGACGCATGTCATCTTTCGGCATCCCGAACCGGTCCATGCCGGGTCGATCCTCCCGTATCTCGATCAAGTCCGGACCGTTCGAACGCCCCAGTACACCAGCGACATGGGAGAAACCTCTGGTGACTTGGACCAAACCAGGATCAAGCTCTCTGCGATCCTTCCGGTGTTGGGTCCGACCCCATACCGTGGGGTGCTGGTCCTCCGGAATCCGAGCGGGTTCGTTTTTACGGCTAGGGAATTCAATTTGGTTCGGCAGTTTCTGCAGATTTCGATGGTTGCCATCGAGAACGCCGAGATGCTCATGGAGGTCGAGCGCAAGCAGAGAGAGCTTCAAGCGATCACGGCGAAGATGATTGAGATTGGAGAAGAAGAACGGAAAAAGCTGGCGGCGGACATACACGATACCTTTGCCCAAACTCTTGTCTTCCTCCACTATCGCTTGCAATACTGCGAAGAGGAGATCCAGAAACAGCCTGAACTTGCGAGGGAGCGTTTCCGGGAACTCCGGTCAATTGTCAAGAAAGCGGCCGATCAGTGCCGCGTGATGATCTCAAGCCTGAGGCCGGATCTGATCGATACCCTAGGGCTTGTGGGGGCACTGAAACGTTTGGTTGAGACCTTCGAGTCGGAAACGGGCATCGACGTGGATGCGCATTTTTCCGGCGTGGAACTTTCGGGCAAAGCGAAAATCTGCCTGTTCCGTGTCGCCCAGGAAGCGCTCAATAATATCGCCAAGCACTCCCATGCGACAAGCGTCGAGCTTGCCCTTAGGAAGGAAGGGAATAGGGTCTGTCTCGTCGTTGCCGACAATGGTGTGGGGTTCGATGTGACCGGTCGCAACGTCTCGAACGTGGACGTGGGGAGAATGGGACTCATCTTCATGAAGGAGAGGGTTGAAAGCTTGGGAGGGGACCTCCTGGTTTGCTCGCAGCGGGGGCGCGGATGCCGGCTCGAGGCGGTCATTCCATATACTGTTTCAGGTTCTAGGGTAGTCTCTCATGCCGCAGATTGAAGTGATGATCGTCGACGATCACATGGTCGTCCGCAGAGGGCTCAGGCAACTGCTGGAGATGGGTGGAGACATTTCCGTGGTCGCAGAGGCGAGCCGCGGTCTGGAGTGCTTGCAACTGCTCGAACGGATGCGGCCGGACGTCATCTTCATGGACATCAAGATGCCGGGCGTCAACGGGATTGAAACGACCCGTTTGATTAGCGAAAAATATCCGGAAGCCAAGATCATCCTGTTGACCGTGTATGAGGACGCCGACCACGTGGTGGCGGGACTGAGGGCGGGTGCGAAGGGGTACATCGTCAAGAACGCGGACAGGGATGAGATGATCAAGGCCGTTCACCGCGTTATGAAGGAGGAGGCCTACCTGGATCCGTCCATTACACGGGCGCTGGTCGACTTGGTCCGCGACATGCCGGGAGTGCCGAGGGAGGAGCGGGAGACGCTGACGCAGAGGGAGTTGGAGATTCTCAACGGGCTGTTCGAAGGCCAGTCCGACCAGAAGATCTCAGAGACTCTTTTCATTTCCAAGCACACGGTCCGATCCCACATGAAGACTCTTTTCCGCAAGCTGGGCGTAAGCTCCCGTTCCCAGGCCATCATCAAAGGCATTCAAATGGGCATCGTCGGCGGGACGAAGTGAACCCGGGTTTCAGGTTTCGGGTATGAAGGGAAGAAGAAGCCACCCTGGCTCCTAAAATGATACCAGAGGCGCTTTTTCAGTCCTTGTACCGAGCCTCATACTCTCGAAAGAGTGCGAGATTCTCCTTGAGCAGATCGGGGATCGGAAGCTCGTAAGGGCACTTCCGGATGCATTCGTCGCAGCCGATGCAGGATTCTGCACTCCTCATGGCCGGCCCCACCAGCGCGAGCGTTGCAATGGGAGGAAGCCGGCTGGCAAATCCCCGGAAACCCAGGACAATCGGGATTTGCACCCCTTTGTTGCACGGCAGGCAGTACTCGCACCGCCGGCAGAACTTGGTTCCCAATTCGGAACGGATCCGTTCGATTTCCTCTCGGTCGGCTTTGTTCAAGGTCTCCCGATTTTGGTAAAGCCCGACGATTTCGTCGATCTCTTCGCAGGTTTTCACACCCGGAATGGGGACGACGGCCGAGAACTGCTGTAAGAAACGGAAGCAGAGTTCGGCCGGCCCGATGACGCCTCCACCCAAGGGCTTCATTGCGATGATCCCCATCCCCATTGTCTCGGCGACTCGGAAGAGCTCGTCGGCGGCTCGTGATTCAATGAAATTGAAAGGAACCTGGACGGTTTCGAAAAGGCTCGTCCGGCAGGCCTCGATGGCTGTTTCGACATTGTGGGAACTAAACCCGATCGCGCGGACCTTGCCCTCAGCCCGCGCCCGCCGGAGTGCCTCGTATGCTCCTCCTGGGGCCAGAACCTCTTCCAAGGTCTCCCGCTTGGCGATCTGGTGGATCTGGTAAATGTCGATCATCGAGGTTCTCAGATTTTGAAGGCTTTGCTCGATATGCTTTGCCGCGTCGTCGGCCTGGCGTTTCATCGTCTTGGTTGCAAGGATGACCCGGCTCCGCACAGGCTCAAGAGCGGCGCCAATCTTCATTTCGCTGTCCCCGTACATGTTGGCCGTGTCGTAGAAGGTGATGCCGAGACCGAAGCAGTGGCGTATCACCGACATGGCCTCATCCGGGTACAGAGCCACGATGGGGATGCCGCCGAAACCTACTTCCGAGACGAGGAGGCCCGTCTGGCCTAGGGCTACGGTATTCATGACCTGCTCCCTTGCCTGATCCGCTCTTGCCGGGGGTCTTCCCGCCGAGTCCTTTTTGTGAGGATGAGCCCAGGCGCCTGAAGTTGTCAATCGGGCGTGCTTTCGTCTGGTCGTTCCCGTATCCATGAGATCTGCCCGCCCACGGGTGACACCCCAAGGGGCCCGTGTGCGTTCCATGCGGGAAAATTCTGGGCTCGTTCAGGCGGTTGGGAATTCTCTTCCCCACGGAAGCAGACCCGGCCCATAGTTCCAGACCCTTCGCTTTCACCACGAATAGCTACTCAAAATCCCCAGTCTTGGTCATACCCAGACGAGTTCGTTCAAGCTATGGTATCTGGGTGACGGAGTTGGGTCTGCCGGACGGGGCCCCGAAAAGTTCATAAAAATTTTGGAGCAAAGGAGACGCGATGTGTGGGCGCCCGTAAGGTGGGTCACAAAATTTTCTGGCATGCTGAAAGGACGTGCCCTGTTGGTGGTAGCCATGGTGTCTGCGGCGAGCTTCCAAGGTGCAGCTCAGGCCGAGGCCGCAGGAGGAGAGGATCGGATTCGCGTCAATCTGTTCGACTCGGCGATGCTTTCCGACCAGGAATATGTGGTCGTCGGCGACCGAGGGGAAATCTTCCTGTCTTCGGATGGCGGGAACAGTTGGAAGCGCGCGGTGAGCGGCACACCCAACATCCTCTTTTCCGTGAGCTTCCCAGATGAAAAGATCGGATGGACGTGTGGGCAGTTGGGGACTGTGTTGCACAGCGCCGACGGAGGAAAGACCTGGTCGGTCCAGAGATCGGGAACGGAGAAGCACTTGTTTTCCATTAGCTTTGCCAACTCCCGGCACGGGTGCGCGGCGGGTGACTGGGGCATTCTGCTTTACACGGAGGACGGGGGCGAGACCTGGCAGGACTTTTCCTTGGCCGAGGATATTGTCCTTTATGGCGTCGTCTTGATGAATGCGGATACGGCGATCCTGGTGGGTGAGTCAGGGCGGATTTACAAGACCGAGGACGGCTGCCGCAGTTGGCAAAGGAAACCGTCCCCGGCCCTGGAGTCTCTTTTCGCCGTATGTCTAAACGGAGAGAGGGTGTATGCGGCAGGATTGGGGGGAGTCGTGGTTTACTCGGAGGATCTGGGCGAGACCTGGCAGAGGGCCGTGACCCCCGTTGAGAAGGCTCTCTATAGCGTGTCAGTCGCTGGAGACGAAGGCTTTGCAGTGGGCGACGAGGGGACGATCTTGAGGACGACGGACAGTGGAAGAACGTGGCAGGCGGTTGATGTTCCTATCCAGGCCCGGCTGTTTTGGCTGGGGTCCGTCAGCCTTCGGAACCACTCCGCTCCCGTGGGCTTTGGAGCCGGTGCACACGGCTTTCTGTTTCGCATCCAGCAAGGAAATCTTTTTTGGTAGATAGGGACTTCGATGGAGAAGCGCGAGCGGATTTTCGAGCGATATGTGGCCTTTATCTTGCGCCACCGGGCTGTGGCTCTCGTGGTCATCGGGCTGCTTACGGCTTTTTTCGGATACCGGTGCTCTCGCTTGAAGATTGCCACCGATTTTGTGTCCTTCTACCCGCCAGGGCATCCGTTTATCAAAACGTACAATGAATATAGACAGATGTTCGGAAGCGCGAACGTCCTGGTCACAGCGGTGCAGGTGAAGGATGGAGACATCTATAACTGGAAGACGATCGAAAAGATCGACCGGATTACGACCAAGATGCTGACGATCAAGGGATGTAATCCGTCTCAATTGCTTTCCATCACCCATCCCAAGCTCAAGAACGTGGAGGTCACGGGCTATGGAATCGCGATGGAGCCGATGATCCATCCAGGCATCTCGCGCACGGAGCTTGGGGCGCAGCAGGTCAAGCGAAACATTTACTCGAATGAGGGCGTCAGAGGCTTCTTCGTATCGCCGGACGACAAGGCGGCGGCTATTTTTGCGGGCTTCTGGGAGGAGGGAGCCCATCCCAAGAACGTTTACGACAAGATGATGGGCATCAAGGCCCAAGAAGAGGACGACAACCACAGGATTTACTTTACCGGTTATCCCGGACTGTATGCCTACATATACAGCCTGGCCCCCCAGGTTTATCGGGTCCTGGGGGTCACGCTCCTGGTGATCGTGGCACTGCTTTTTTACTTCTTTCGGACCTGGCAGGGGGTCGTCTTCCCCACCCTTTCCGCTCTGGTGAGCGCAGTCTGGGGGTTGGGGTTTGCCAGCGTGCTGGGCTATTCGCTCGATCCGCTGATTTTGGTGGTGCCTCTGATTATCACAGCCCGTGCGATCAGCCACTCGGTGCAGTGTATGGCGCGCTATGATGAAGAGTATTTCCTGCTCGGGGACAAGCGTGAGGCCATCATACGGGGTTACGGGGAACTGTTCATTCCTGCGAGCCTCTCCATTGCGACGGACGCACTCGGGCTGCTGCTCATCTCGGTTGCGACGATCCCCCTCATGCGCCATTTGGGGTTCTTTTGTTCCTTCTGGGTGATGAGCATCGTGGTGAGCGTCCCTACGCTCAGTCCGGTCCTGTTGTCCTTGGTAAACCCTCCAAGAAGAGAGAGGCTTGACCGTCAGCTCCGGGGAAAAATCTATCAGCGGATAGCGAGAGTGCTCGTAAGACCCTCAGAGGGCCGCTGGCGGTATGCTGTTTTGGCGATCCTCGTTCTGGGTCTGGTGGTGGGAGGCCGGTACGGGACGCAGCAGAAGGTGGGCGACACAGAGGCCGGGGCGTCGATACTGTTCGCCGACCACCCATACAATCAGGCATTTCGCTTTTTCAACGAGAACTTCGTTGGTGCGACCCAACTGGTGATCCTTGTCGAAGGGAAGGAGGAGGGGGCGATCAAGCACTACGAGACCCTCAAGGCCATGGAGGACTTTCAGGTCTACATGGAAACCGAGGGGGGAGCTGGAGGCACGCTGACTTTCAACAACTTGATCAAACGGGTCTTCCGGATGTTTCACGAAGGAAACCCCAAGTGGGAAATGCTGCCCACCAATCCGAAGCACCTGGGGCAAGTGGGTTTCTTGATCCGCAACTCAGCGTCTCCAGGGGAGATGGATCAGTGGCTGGACGAAACGTGGACCAACGCCACAATTACGTGTTTCTACAAGAACTACAATAACGATCTGATCAAAAACTGTGTGGCCAAGGCCCGAAGGTTCATCGAAGCCCATCCCATGGACAAGGTGAACTTTCGCCTCGCCGGGGGACTCCTAGGCATCCTGTATGCGGTGAATGAGGAGGTCGAGTACTCGTATTGGGTTTCGCTGATCGTTGTGTTCTCGGCGTGTTTTCTGCTCTGCGTAGGGACTTACCGATCCTTTTCTGCAGGGTTGATTCTAATTTTGCCTCTGGCCCTCTCACAAGTTTTATCGGAAGTCTTTATGCTCGCCTACGGCATTGACCTCAATATCAACTCCCTCCCGGTAGCCTCGATAGCAGTGGGCATCGGCATTGATTATGGGATTTATCTGATGTCCCGGATCGCCGAGGAGTACGGCAAAACGGGAGACTATCGAGAAAGCAACCTTCGAGCGGTGATCACGACGGGAAAAGGGGTTATCTTCACGGCCACCATGATGATAGCAGGTGTCGTTTTTTGGGTCTTCGTGGACCTCAAGTTCCAATCGGAAATGGGACTCCTTCTGGGGCTCTTGATGTTGCTGAACATGGTGAATGCAGTCGTCTTGGTTCCGACGTTGGTCAGAATTTTCAAGCCACGGTTCTTGCTGCGAATGGCGGAGCAGCGCGCCTAGGAATGTGTCTGCACGCGAAAGCGGGTGTGTGTAGGCGAGAAAGACAACGGAAGTATTATGGAAAGGGGGGTCAAATGAAAGAAAGAGACGTTTTATTGGGAAGCTGCGTGTTACTGGTCTTTTGCGTTTGGGTGTGTCAGGGGGCCGAGGCCGTCTATCTAGACAAAGACAAGGCCTTGGAAGTGAAGGGGAAGGTGGAGACGAAGCTCACGTACACCACCCGGGGGTACACGGGATGGTATACGGTTCCGAGCATGGTGCCGGACCAGCCGAACTGTCCTAGCTTGGCCTCGTTTAACATGAAGCAGCATCGGACGATCGCGTATGTGGAGGCGAACTACAACTTCAAGCCGGCCTCTGGTTATGACATAAGGTTTCATGCGACAGGCCGGTTCCTGTACGACGGGGTCTATGAGTATGGACCGGACCGTGTGCAGGATGTGCGGGACTTCAACGCAAAGTTTAGAGACGAGATCGATGAACTGGCACGCGACGCGGATCTATGGGAAGGCTACGTCGATGTCTCGAACGGGCCCTTCGTGCTGCGGCTAGGGCGACAAAAGATTTCGTGGGGTGAGACCGATGTTTTTCCTATGTTGGACAGGATCATGCCCATCGACAACACCTACGGCGGTATCTTTGAGGATTTAGACGACCGGAGAATACCGATCTGGGCTGTTCGGACGACGTACAACTTCGGAAAGGTCGGTATGTTCAACAACCTGGGCGCCGAGCTGTTTTGGGAGCCGGCCATGATCGATCAGCAGTTTGCGCCCCAGGCGCCTCATGGGTCAGTGTACTATTTCCCGCAGCCATCGGCGCCGCCGTACCAAATCGAGAGGAACCCCGACGACGAAATCGAGAATAGCCGATGGGGAGTTCGCGTGCAGGGGGTGGTGGGCAGCAACTTCAACTGGGCCGTAGCGTACTACCAGTCCTACATGTCGGACCCGGCCCTGCTGAGCGTAGTGGACATGAACCGTCTGGCGGTCGGAGATATGCACGGCCTGCAGATGCAGAAGTTCTGGGAGCCAGTGCAGATTGCTGGCGGCAGCTGCAGCTTTTTCGAGCCGTGGAGCGAAACCATTGTTCGGGGGGAGCTCGCGTGGTTTTTTGGTGAGCCGGCGTTTCAACTCTCGAAAAACTTTCGGGCGATCGGCGCGCTGCTGGCTGGGTCACCGGTCATTCCCAAGAGTGAATTGGCCAAATGGGATGTCCTGCGCTTTTCCGTTGCCCTGGACCGGCCTTTTTGGGTGAGATTCCTGAATCCCACCACGATGTTCAGTTGCACCCTGGAGGTCTTCAACGAGTACTACCCGAAGTACAGCAAGGATTATGTGCTGCCTGCGCCGGCATGGCCGTCTGGGGACTTCGTGGAACTCCATAGGTGGGAGCAAACCATCGTGGGGATGATTACGACTACGTACATGGGGGGGACCCTGACACCCACGGTGCTGGCCGCTGTGAACCCGAGGGAAGGGGCTGCGGGATTTTACACGCTTTCCTTGGAGAAGCGGTTTGGGAATGACTGGAAGGTGAAGGTGGCTTACGACGATGTGTGGGGGAACAAGACGATCCCGCCGGGCGTTCTGTTTGATTGGGATCAACTTTCTCTGCGGATTACATACATGTTCTAGGAGTCGGATTTTGTGGTGACAGATAGAGATTAGGACTGTTTACCGACGAAAAGGAGACCGAATGCCATGATTCAAAAGAGACTTCTTATGTTATCCATGGTGCTGGCATGCTGTGTGGCTCCGTGGCTGGTTCGTGCGGGGGAAGTGGTCGTTTATGACAAAAGCAACTGGCAAGAACTCAAGGGCCTGGTGCCGGATCCGGTGTTGGGTTGGGTGGAGAAGGGAGACTTCATTTTTCGGGTCGGGGAACTTGAATTCGATTGGGCTGAGACGCAGCCATCCTGGATCAAGGAGTCCCGCACCGAGAACGTGGGGAAATATACGCTGGACGACCAGGTGACGATGGTCGACGCCAAAACAGGCGAGCATCCCGACTTCATCAAGGGACTTCCGTTTCCTGTGATCGACCCGAAGGACCCGAAGGCCCCTGCCAAGATAATTTTCAACGGGAACATGGTCAGGCAAGCCCAGGGTCCGTTGCGCACACGTTTTCGGCTGACCTTTATGAATGGAAAGACCCGCAAGTTGGACCGGTATATCGGGGTGGATTGGTGGTCTTGGGGATTTGTAGGTTGGGGCCTGGCGCCGCAGATGTCGCCCAATCCTGACAAGCTCGAATTTTACAACATCGTATTGATCACGGAGCCCTACGACATGGAGGGGACGGCGCTCTTGCAATGGCGGTACTTGGACAACAGGCCGGACATGCTATTCGGTTACGTTCCGGCCATCCGCCGGGTGCGCCGGCTTACCCCTGCGAGTCGGTCTGATGCGATGTTTGGATCGGACTTCGCTCGGGATGACGGTGGTTACGTAGGGTATGACGGGAAGATCGGAGACGTGGACTGGAAGCTGTTAGGGGAGACGACGATTTTGGGCGGGTTCAATTCCGCCAAGCCTCAGCGGATACAGGTCAATGACGCAGGCGAGTGGGTTGCTGAAGGGATGGACGACAGGGAATCCTATGCCGCATACGGCTACGAGCGTTATTCGAAGAAATACTACCCTGGGGACGTTGCGCCGTGGTGCGCGACGAACACGATCTGGGTCAAGCGTCCGGTGTGGGTCATCGAGGGTCGGCATAGGGATCCATACTACAACTACGGACGCCAGATTCACTGGGTGGACAAGGAGACGTTCACGGTCTACTGGAAACAAATTTTTGACAGGTCCGACGAATACTGGAAGATGTATTGGACTTATTGGGGCGTCTCTGCGACGGACGACCGAAAAGAGGCGGCCTGCTCGGTCATATCCGGAGTGATGGACGAGCGGCGTCAGCACGCCAGCTTTATTGACGGCTACTGCAAGGACTGCTTCTACATTTACAACGCCAACACCGTGGATCTGAATATCTTTTCGCAGGAGGGTTTCACGAAGTTATCCAAGTAGGATCTGAAGCAACTCTGAATTCGAGAATCGATTGTCGGCCGAGGAGATGGGAATATGAAGGGGAGCTGAGGCCCGCGAAGACCCGGGGTGGAGTGGAGACAGAGCGAAGCCGAGGGATGGGCCTCGGCTCCTGTGTTTGGGAAGGAAGTCTTGTCATAGGCCTGTCGCTTTCACCACGAACAGCTACCCAAAATCCCAGTCCTGGCCATGCCCAGCAAAAGGTATTTCAGACTATGCTGCACCTCGAGGGAGGGGAGTCTGTTCGCGACTCAGACTAGCGGGAGGCCTGAAGGACTCTGGCAGGAAAGGAGACGCGATGTGTGGCATGCTGGAAGGCAAGGTGGCCCTGATCACGGGAACGGCCAGCGGAGTCGGTCGCGCCTCCGCGTTGTTGTTCGCTCGAGAGGGCGCCAAGGTGATCACGTCTGATGTGAACGTGAAAGGGGGCGAGGAGACCTTGGACATGCTGCTCAAGCGGGGCGGCCAGGGCATCTTCGTTCGCACCGACGTGACCGAGAGAGACCAGGTGGAGAACCTGGTCAAAACAGGGGTTGCGGCTTTCGGCCGCCTGGACTGTGCATTCAACAATGCAGGGATCGACGGGAATCTGGAGCCTTTGCTCGAAAGCACGGAGGAGGACTGGGAGCGGGTAATCCGGACCAACCTGAAAGGGCACTGGTACCTCATGAAGTGCGAGATTGCGGAGATGCTGAAAGTCGGCAAGGGTTCGATCGTGAACATCTCCTCTATTTGCGGCGTTGTGGGGCTGCCAAGCAACGCCATTTATTGCACGGCCCGCCACGGGGACGTGGGCCTGACGAAAGTCGCTGCGCTGGAATTCGCGGACAAGGGGATCCGGGTGAACGCGATCGGGCCGGGAGGAATCAATACCCCCTTGTTCCAGAAGTTCACCCACGGAGATCTCCAGATGCAGGCCTACATCCGGCAGTTGCATCCCATGAAACGGATCGCCGAGCCCGAGGAGATCGCAGAGGCGGCCTGCTGGCTGTGCTCCGATCGGTCCTCCTTCGTGACGGGCCATCTTCTGCTTGTTGACGGGGGATTTACCGCACAATAGGCGGACCTCCCACTCTGGAAGGCAGCTCATCGAGGGCCCAAGAACCCGAAAAACGGAAAAAGGATCTCGGACAGCGAGTGGGAGGAGTACAAGAAGGTTTGGTAGCCGTAGAGAAGCCCTGGACGCGACTTCGAGGAGGATCGAATGGTCGAAAAAACGATGTCTGAATTCTACGACTACATGTGCCTGCATTACAGCCATAAGACAGCCCTCGTCTTTGGACAAAAACGCTACACATTTTCCGACCTGCGGGAGAAAGGCGAGCGGCTGGCCAACTCCTTGCTCGCCGCCGGGTTCGGCAAAGGCGATCGCATCGCGATCCTCATGCCCAACTGTCCCGAGGTGATGTTCCTCGATTACGCCTGCACCAAGCTCGGACTCGTTTGCACGCCTCTGGCCGCCTATCTTCAGGTCCAGGACGTGCTCTACATCCTCCGGGACACGGGGGCCGAGACGATCTTCTATCATGTGCTCTTTCGCGACATGGTGGCCAAGGTCCAGCAGGATCTGGGCCAGATCCAGCGCCTCGTCTGTTCAAGCGACGACCCGAGTGAGGTCCCGGCTGGATCGCTCCACCTGCAGCGTCTGATGGCAGAAGGCGCGTTCAAGCCTGTTGCCTCCTCCGTCCGTCCGGAGGACCTCTACGTGATCATTTACTCCGGCGGGACCACGGGCAAGCCGAAGGGGATCGTTCACAATCATCGCACCTGGGCGGCGACCGTGGTGATCACCCATATGGAGATGGGCACAGGGAGAAACGAGGTCTTTCTGGCCGCCACACCGCTTACCCATGGGGCACGGGTATACATCATCCCGGTGCTCCTCCAAGGCGGCTCGGTCGTCATCCATCAGGGCTTCAACCCGGCCAAATTCCTGGAGGACGTCCAGAAAGAAAAGGTGACGAGCACCTTTGTGGTGCCCACGATGATTCAGGCGCTGCTGAGCCACCCGGATCTGAAGAAATACGACACGAGAAGCCTGCGGAACGTGATTTACGGGGCAGCACCCATTTCGCCTGAGCGCCTGAAGCAGGCGGTCCGAACATTCGGACCTGTCTTTACACAGTCCTACGGCCAAACCGAAGTCCCGGTGGCGATCTCGATCCTTTCTCGCGAGGATCACGTGCTGGACGGCAGCCCTCTCCACGAAGCTCGGTTCGCATCCTGCGGGAGGCCGTCCCTGCTGATGGACGTCAAGCTGCTTGACGAGTCCGGCAGGGAGGTTGCCGTCGGCGAGCCCGGGGAGATCGTGGTGCGGAGCCCCAACACCATGCTCTTCTATTGGAACCAGCCGGACTTGACCGGGGAGACCCTTCGGGACGGTTGGCTCCACACCGGAGATATCGCGCGCAAGGACGAGTACGGCTACCTATACATGGTGGACCGGAAGAAGGACATGATCGTATCGGGCGGATTCAATGTGTACCCGAAGGAACTCGAAGACGTCCTCCTAGAGCATCCGTCCGTTGCGGCGGCGGCGGTCATCGGCGTTCCGGACGACAAGTGGGGCGAGGCGGTCAAGGCCGTGGTCGTGTTGAGGGCCGACCGAGCCGGGTCCGAGGAAGAGCTGATCCGTTGGTGCAAGGAGAGAAAAGGCAGCATGATGGCGCCCAAGTCGGTGGAGTTCGTTGAAAGCATTCCCTCGACGCCCTTGGGCAAGCCGGACAAGAAGAAACTGCGCGAGAAATACTGGGCAGGGCGGGAGCGACAAGTTGCCTGAGGTTGTCGAGGACGGAAAGGAGCGTTCATGAAGAAGGTGTACGTCATCGGATCGTATATGACGCAGTTCAAGAAGTGGCCAGAAAAGACATTCAAGGATCTTGTACGGGAGGCTTATCTGGGCGTTCTGGAGGACGTGGGCTGGAAGAACGGGGACGAGATCGAGTTCGGCTGGTTCTCGAACGTCATGATGTCCCACTGGAAGCAGGGAAGTATCCGGGGACAGGTGTGCTTTATTCCGCTGGTCCGAGAGGGGCTGTTCCCTAAGCGTGTGCCGATGATCAATGTGGAAGGGGCTTGCGCAAGCGGCGGCTGCGCTTTCTACGGCGCCTGGCAGAATATCCTGAGCGGCCAGCATCATGTCACCATGGCGATTGGGGTGGAGAAGCTCATCGATCCGAACGCCGACAAGGCGACCCTTTTCGCTATGTTTTCTCAGGGCATGGACAACATGGACCCAGAAGAGCAGCTTGAAGTGTTCCGCACCGCGGCACGCGAGGCGGGCAAGGACGTCGAGTTCGGCCCGGATCGGACCCCTTTCATGGATACATACGCGGTTAAGGCGGCCTATCACATGCACCGGTACGGCACCACGCAGAGGCAGATCGCCATCGCTGCGTCCAAAGCCCACCACAACGGGTCGCTGAATCCCAAGGCCCAATACCGTTTCCGGCTGACCGTGGAGGAGATTCTCCAGGATCGGGTGGTGAACTACCCGCTGACGCGCTCCATGTGCGCGCCCATGGGGGACGGAGCCGCAGCCGCCATCCTGTGCTCCGAGGACTACCTGAAAGGGCTCCCGTCCCGTGTGCAGAACCGCGCGGTTCTCGTCAAGGCGATTGCTTTGAAAGGGGGAAAGAACGTGGGGTTGGACGAGCCCACGGTGACGCGGGCGGCCGGGGACGCCGCCTACGAGATGGCCGGAGTGGGTCCGGTGGACATCGGCGTGATCGAGGCTCATGATGCCTGCTCGTTCAGCGAAATCTTTCAGCCGGAGATGCTCCGGTTCTGTCCAGAGGGAAAGGGTGGGGCCTTCGTGGAGTCCGGAGAGACCCGGCTAGAGGGGAGATTTCCTTGGAATCCGTCCGGCGGACTCGTATCCAAAGGCCATCCCATCGGGGCCACGGGCTTGTCCATGGTGTATGAAATCGTAACGCAACTTCGCGGAGAAGGAGGGGAGCGCCAGGTGAAGAACCGGCCCGAGTTCGGATTGATCGACAACGGCGGCGGGAACATGTTCTTGGACGAGGCCATCTGTGCCGTCATGATTTTGCAAAAAGACCGCTGAGTGGGGCGGGCCGGGAGGTTTCCATGAAAAACGTGTACGTAATCGGCTCGTATTCGACGCAATTCAAGAAATGGCCGGAGAAGACGTACAAGGATCTCGTCCGGGAAGCGTATCTCGGCGTTTTGGAGGACGTGGGCTGGGAGAACGGGGACGAGATCCAGTTCGCCTGGTTCGGCAACTGCGGGATGCACATGGTGGGCCAGGGGAGCATCCGGGGGCAGGTCTGCTTTACGCCTCTTGTGCGTGAGAAGCTCTTTCCGGAGCGGGTTCCCATGATCAACGTGGAAGGCGCCTGTGCAACCGGTTCTCTGTGCTTTCTGGGTGCGACCAAGGACATTCGCAGCGGCCAAACCCACGTGGCTTTGGCCCTTGGCGTGGAAAAACTGTATTTCCCGGACCGGCTCGCAGAGGCTTTCGCGATGTTCAACGGCGGCATGGATGCCATGAATCCCGAAGAGCAGCGCCAGTGGATGATCGAGGGTGCAAAGAGAGGAGGGATCGATTTCCAGCCCGGACCCGGCCGCACGATTTTCATGGACCTTTATTCGATCCTGGCCGCACGCCACATGCGCAAATACGGGACCACGCAACGCCAGATCGCGATCAGCGCGGCCAAGTGCCACAATTTCGGCGCCCTGAACCCCAAGGCCCAGTACCGGTTTGAGCTTACGGTGGAACAGGTATTAGCCGACCGTGAAGTCGTGTATCCCTTGACCCGGTCCATGTGCGCACCGATGGGGGACGGCGCAGCGGCGGCGATTTTGTGCTCCGAGGATTATCTGAAGACCCTTCCTTCCAGGGTCCAGAACCGGGCGGTCAAAATTCGGGCCATTGGCGTAAGAGGGGGGAAGTACCGCGATATCGATCTGCCGGGGACGACTTTCTACTCTGCCAAGGCGGCTTTCGAGGAGGCTGGAGTCGGGCCCGAGGACATCGACGTAGCCGAGGTCCACGATGCGACCTCGGTGGCCGAGATCCTGCAGTGCGAGTGGATCGGCTTTTGCCCGATCGGGGAAGGGGGGCGCTTCATCGAGTCGGGCGCAACGATGCTGGAGGGGAAGATCCCCATCAATACTTCCGGAGGGCTCGTGTCCAAGGGCCATCCCATTGCCGCAACCGGCCTTTCCATGATGTACGAGTTGGTGACCCAGTTAAGGGGGGAGGCTGGCCCCCGGCAGGTGAAGAGTCCAGAGTTTGCGCTCATGGAAAACGGCGGCGGGACGATCGGGTTCGATGACTCGGTGGTAGCGGTCACCATCCTGCAAAAAGACCGATAAAGGAGGCTCCCATGTTCAAGGATTACATCACGGTCGTCACCGGGGCAGCATCCGGTATGGGGCTGGCGGCCGCACGCCAGTTCATCCAGAACCATGCCACAGTTGTCGGGATCGATTTCGATGAAGAGGCTCTTGGCAGGGCCCGCAATGAACTTGGCGCCTCGTTTGTTGCGAAACTCTGCGACGTAAGCAATGAGGGGCAGGTCAAGGCGGTCAGCGAATTCGTGCGGGAGACCTACGGACGTGCGGACGCTTTGTTGAACGTGGCGGGGGTCGTCAAGTTTGGGATCTCGGTCGAAGCGTTTACCGAGGAAGATTTCAACTGGATGTACAACATTGATGTCAAGGGGCCGATGTTCATGGCCAAACACTTCATCCCGTTGCTGAAAAAAGCAAAGGACCCCTGCATCATCAATGTCGCTTCCACAGTCGTGCGGCAGGAATTGCCGAATCATTTCCTATACTCCACGGCGAAAACGGCGCTCGAAAAATTCACCCGGCACCTGGTACTCGATTATCCGGGGATCAGGTCGAACACGATCCTGCCGGGATGGACTCTGACCCCGATGGCGGAAAAGAATGTTCCGCCCGAGATGCTCAAGCCGTTCCTGGACCACCTGAGCCAGAATTTCATTCCCTGCGGTCGCGTGGCCACGCCGGACGACATCGCGAACGTGATGCTTTTCCTCTGCTCCGAGAAGGCAAGCTACGTGAACGGAGCGTCGATTGCCGTGGATGGCGGCGCCATGTGCAAGGCCAACTGGGGAATGTAATCCGAGAACAGGGAAAAAAGGAGCTGGGTCATGTCGCTCGCAGGAAAGAAAGCATTCATCACCGGTGGCAGCTCGGGCATCGGACTTGCCACAGCAACGGCCATCGTGGAAGGCGGCGGGTCGGTCCTGATCGCGTCGAACGTTCAGGAGCAATTGGAAGGGGCTGCAAAGAAATTGGGAAGGAGCACGAAGACCTACTTCCTCGATGTGACCAAGGAGGAGATGGTGAAGGCGTTGTTCGAGAAGGTTGAGCCGTTTGATTACCTTATCACATGTGCCGCTGGAGACGCCATGGGCCCCTTTCTGACCTCGGAGATCGCACGGTGGCGGAGATACTTCGAGAGCAAGTTTTGGGGACAGGTCTATTCGGTGAAATACGGGGCCAGCAAGCTCAAGCCCGGTGGTGCCATCACGCTTTTCGCAGGAGCGGCCTGCAAAAAGGCGAGTCCGATGTTTTGCCAGTCTGCGTCTATCAACGGTGCCATCGAGGGGCTGGCGAAAACCCTAACGGCCGAGCTGGCGCCGATCCGGGTCAATGTGGTTTCCCCGGGGATGGTCGATACCCCTCTTCACAACAAGTTGGCTCCCGAGGAAAAGAAGGCCATCTTCGACATGGCGGCGCAAGCCCTGCCGGTCAAACGGGTCGCCACGCCCGAAGACGTGGCTCGCGCGGTGCTGTTCCTTCTGGAATGTGACTACGTGACCGGTGCCGTGGTGTCTGTCGATGGCGGGTATTCGGCGATTTGACGGAGGAGGTACCTACATGAATGAGAATATCTGCCTCGTGGACCGCGATTTCGGAAAGGCCGTGCGGACCGCGACCCAGTGTCATATCGAGCTGAAGAACGCTTACGGGCCGGACGATATCCGGCACTTGTCCTACGAGAAGGACATAGGAGATCCCGGGGAGTATCCGTTCACTCGGGGTCTGTATCCCGAGATGTACCGCAACCGGCTGTGGCTCAAGTCGTTCATCGTGAGTTATTCCACGCCGGAGGAAACCAACAAGGCGATTAAAGAGTACATCGCCAACGGCATGACGGATATTCGGATGAATTCCGATCTGCCGACCCAGTGCGGAATCGACCCGGACCACCCTGCGGCCTGGAACAGCATGATGTGCGGCGGTGTGGCCAGCTATGCTTTGTATACGTATGAGAGAATGCTGGAGGGGCTCCCGCTGGAAGATGTGGTATACGAGCTGGCCCACATGGGCATATCGAACTTCATTTACATTTACGGCCTGTTTGTGGCGATGATGGAAAAAAAAGGCCTGAACCTGAACAACCTTCACGGGAACGGCATCAATGATCCCATCCGGGCGAAGCTGGTCTACGAGTGCCCGGATCTTCCGACAAACATCGCTAGGCGCGTATGGCTCGATCACATCGAGTACGCCGTGAGGCATACGCCGCGTTGGAAAGCCTGCGTGCCGAACGGTGTGGACCCCCAGCAGCGGGGTATGGACGTGCCCAGGGAGCTGGGGGGCTGCATCGCCGTGGCCATCACCATGATCGAGGACCTCAGGAAACGGGGGATCTCGATCGACGATTTCGGCCCCATGGTGTTCTCCCTGGACGCGGAGAGCGATTTTTTCGAGACCATCTGCAAATTCCGTGCGGCACGGAAGCTCTGGGCCCGGATCGCAAAGGAGCGCTTGGGTGCCCGGACGAAGCGGGCCATGCAGCTCAAGATTGGGATTCGCACGTCGGGGCTCTCGCTCACCTGGCAGAAGCCTTTGAACAATGCGGCGCGGGTGGCCCTGCAGATTCTGAGCTGCGTGCTTGGGGGCGTCAATTCCCTGGACGCTTCGAGCATCGATGAAGCCTTCGGTCTTCCGTCGCTCGACGCGCGTGTGTTCAACTTGGACACCCAGCACATCGTTACGCACGAGGCCAATGTACCTCTGGTAGCCGATCCGCTGGGCGGCTCCTACTATGTGGAATGGTTGACATCCAAGATCGAGCGAGAGACGGAAAAATACCTCGAGGAGGTCGACGCGCGGGGAGGCATTTTTGCGTGCTTGGAGTCGGGGTGGCTCCATGGGCTCATGGAAGCCAATCGACTCAGAATCCAGAAAGAAAAGGAGGAGGGCAAGCGGCTGATCGTGGGGGTTAACGCTTTTAGGAGCCAGGGACCGGAGGGGCCCATCAATCAGGCCATCCAGAATTGCTCCTACAAGGTTCCGACGGTTCGGCAGCGAGAGGAGCTTGTTGCGGAGGTGAAGAGGTTCAAAGCGAACCGCGACAGGAGAGCGGTGATGCAGGCCGTCCGGAGAATCTATCAGGCGACCCGATCCGGCGAGAACATCACCCGGCCCATCATCGATGCGGTGAAAGTCGGTGTCACGATCGGCGAGACTGTCGGCACCATCCGCTCGGCTTATGGCGTCCCGTATGATCCGTTCGGCCAAGTCGAAGCCCCGGAGTTCTTCAGGGAAGCGATCAAGGAGTGAAACGAACCATGAACCGGGCGAAGAAGATCCGAATCCTGCTGGCGAAGGTCGGGTGCGACATTCACGAACGAGGGCCTCTTACGCTGATGTGGGCGTTCCGGAACGCCGGCATGGAGGTCATATACACCGGGAGGTATGCCACTCCGGAATCCGTGGCCAAAACCGCAGTCTACGAAGACGTGGATCTTATAGCCCTGAGCGACCACACAGGCAGCATGCCGATCATTGCCGAAAGCGTGTTGAATGCCTTGAGGAAGATCGGCGCGGATCGCATACCGATTATGGCGGGCGGCCTGATCCTGCCGGAGGATATCCCGGTGTTGGAGAAGATGGGGGTCAGGGGAAATTACGGACCGGGAACGCCAGTGGAGGCGATCATCGACGAAATCCGACAGATCGCAGGCGTCAAGTCCGTAGAAGCTTGAATGTCCAAACGGATTGGATTGAAAAAGCTGGAGCCCCAAGTTACCAGGACCACCATGACTGGAAAACGTCAGACTGCCCTTGTGACGGGAGCAAGTTCCGGAATCGGTTGGGAAACAGCCAAGAGACTGGCTCGGGAAGGGTATTGGGTCATTGCCGCCGCGCGTCGTTTGGACCGGCTGGAGGCCCTGGCCCGGGAGGTGGAAGGAATCACGCCCAAGGCCTTCGACCTGTCGATCCCGGAGAGTGTCGAGGCTTTCTGCCGGTATTTGTTCGAACTGCAGGAACCCGTTGGCATCCTGGTGAACAATGCCGGATACAGCATCCGAGGGGTTCTCGAAGGGCAGTCCGTCGACTCCATTCGGCGCCTGTTTCAGGTCAACGTATTTTCATTGATCCGAATCACGCAGAGCTGTCTGCCTGGCATGCGAAAGCAGCGGGCTGGAACGATCATCAACGTGAGTTCGCTGGTGGGCAAGGTCACCAATCCGATGAACGGGGCCTATGCCGCATCCAAGCATGCAGTAGAGGCCATCAGCGATGCGCTGCGGCTAGAGCTTCGGCCGTTCGGCATTCGCGTGGTGACCATCCGGCCCGGACCCGTTGCCACGGAATTCCACACCGTTGCCCAGCAGTGGGACCAGACCCAGGGTCAGATGATTGAGGATTATGTGCCTGTTTTGGAGGCGGCGGGCAAGGCCACGAAGGCGATGCTGGGAGCCCTCCAAATGGCGATGGCAGAAGATGCGGCTCGGATCATTGTTGAAGCCATCCTTTCCGATTCTCCATCTGCCGCGTATACAGTCGGCCCGCTGGTTGAGGACATGCTGGCCGAACGAAAGCAGTTGAGCGACGATGCGTTTAACCAGAGGATGGCCGAGCGGATGGGATTGTCGGGTTTGAAAGTCTGAAAGAAAGGTATTCTCTTTGACAGCCATCCGGAGGGCCACGTTGATGGGAAGAGCCGATGCGAAGAGAGGAGTGAGGGGATCCCGCTCCAGGAAGAAAGCGCTTAGCAAAGTCTCTCGACCACAGCAGGTCTATCCGGCTGATGTGGGGATGGATCCGCATCGGCTTGCCCGTCTCAGACGCGCGGTCGAGGCGGATACGGAGAAGGGGGTCTACGACGGAGCGGTGTTCGTCGTGGGCAGGCACGGGAAGATCGTGGCCCACGAGGCCGTGGGCTCCACCGATCTCGGGACGAACCGGCCAGCCAGACGGGACGACGTCTTCTTCGTCATGTCGATCACGAAACAGATGACAGCGGTCCGGGTGCTCATGGACGTGGAAAAAGGGAAGTTGGCCCTGACCACGCGCGTATGCGATGTCATCCCGGAGTTCGGCATGAAGGGCAAGCAGAACATCACGGTGTGGCACCTACTTACCCACACGAGCGGGCTGAACGGTCAAATCCCCATCACCCTTCCCCTGGATCGCCTCTGCGACATCGAGGCCGTGACACGGTGCCTGTGCAACGAGTGCCTGATGGCCCTGCCCGGCTCGCTCGTTCTCTACTGCCTGCTCACGACCTTTTCTCTGCTTGCTGCGCTGGTTCAGAGACTCGACGAAAAACAGCGCCCGTTCCGCCGCATCCTTGCGGAGGATCTTTTCCAGCCTCTGGGTATGTCAGATACTGCCTTGGGCCTTCCGGAGCGACTTAAGGCGCGGGTCGTGCCGGTTGTGGTCCGGGACAGGACCCCCGGAATCTTTGATCCGGATTTCATCCAATCCTTGAACGTCATCATGACCGAGGAGGCTGAGCTTCCCAGCGGAGGAGCCGTGTCCACGGCTCTGGACCTATTCCGCTTCGCCGAGATGCTGCGACAGGGCGGTCGTTTCGGTGACGTGCGGCTTCTCTCCCGCGAAACCGTGCGCATGGCCGCCACGAACCAGACTGGCAGTCTCCCCAACCTCCTCATGGATCACATGCGGGAGATGCATGGGTGGCCGATCTGTCGGTTTTCAGAATTATTCACCCCCCATTTTCAAAAAGATTCACCCCCCTGGCCCTGTGACCGGATGGAGGTTTGTATCACGTCATCTTCGCCTCTGTCGAGAGCGACGGGCCGGCGCA